>WOR8_10006219_pt1 | contig 18315 bp, 15 predicted proteins | sample DeeMarSeWOR38_10_FD_19890 | JGI IMG/M metagenome (IMG submission 19890)
GTCCCTAACTTTAACCCCCGCCCTGGCCGTAGCCCGGGTCATGCCCAGAACCAGCCCGAAACAGACAATAGCGGGTCGCTATATCGTGGTGCTGCGCGATTCGGTAGCCGATCCACAGGCCGCTGCCGATCGGATGTCAAAGCGCCATCGATTTAATCTGCGCCACGTCTATCGACGCGCGCTCAAAGGCTTTGCGGCCCAGATTCCCGAATCCATCCTGCCCAGATTGAAGCAGAATTCGGATATCGCCTTTATCGAACCGGACCGTCTGGTATATGCGCTTGAACAGACACTGCCCGGCGGGGTGGCCCGCATTCAGGCCGATCGGAACGACACGGCCCAAAACAATCCCGTGGATGTGGACATTGCCATCATTGATACCGGTATCGATCTGGATCATCCCGACCTGACCTATGATCCGGCCGCCAACGACGACCCGGACGGCGACAGCGACGGCACCCGTATTACGATTCGACGCCCCTGAATCGTTGCCGTCGTCAATCAACCGCCAAGCTAAACCAACGCCCATATGCTTATGCACGGGGTAAAAGGGCATCAGCATATGGGCACTTTTTTGGTCCAAGCCGGCCGTTGGGCTCCGGTGACCCCATTTACGGAAAAATCGTTAAGGCTTGCTTAGGGTGGCTTTGATGCTTAAGATTTTCTAATTGGTCATGGGACAATGGGTGAAAGCGGGCTGGGCCCGGTTTCAATCACTTACCTGAAAGGACTTTTGCCGTGACGCCGGAAATCGTGCTGGTGCTGTCGCTTCTGGCAGGAGCGATCGTGCTGCTGATCAGCGAATGGATACCGATGGAAGTCACCGCCCTGCTGGTGCTGGGCGCCGTGGCCCTGACCGGTCTGGTGACGCCGGTAGAAGCGCTGGCGGGCTTCAGCAATCCGGCGGTGATTACGGTGTGGGCGGTTTTTATCCTCAGCGGCGGTTTGACGCGAACCGGTGTTGCCAATGTCATCGGTCGCTTTGTGCTGCGCCTGGCAGGCGACAGTCAAACGTTCATGGTTATCGTCATCATGATCACCGCCGGGGTGATGTCGGCCATCATGAACAACGTGGCCGTTGCCGCCCTGATGCTGCCGGTGGTCATGGACATCGCCCGCCACACCGGCAGTGCGCCCTCCCGGCTGCTGATGCCCCTGGCATATGGTTCGCTGCTGGGCGGGTTGACCACGCAGATCGGCACGCCGCCCAACATCCTGGTCACAAGCGCCCTGCGCGATGCCGGTCTCCAATCCTATTCCTTTTTTGATTTCACACCCATCGGTCTGGTGATCATGTTCGGCGGTATTGCCGTTATGGTTTTTATCGGCCGATACCTGCTGCCGCAGCGCGATGTCGCCAAAGAATCCTCCCGGGCCAAAGGCGTTGACTGGTCGTCCGAAAACGACGCTGGCGAGCAGCTGTTTAAAGTCCGTATACCGCCAGATTCGAGTCTGATCAACAAGAGCCTGGCAGACAGCCGCATGGGATCGATCCTGGGCTGGAACGTGATCGGTATTACCCGCAAAGAGCACACCATCCTGGCGCCGGGGCCTTCCGACAGATTACAGGCCGATGACCTGTTGACCGTCGAAGGCCGCATCGAAAATTTAAATGATATGCAAAACTGGCAGCAGCTGATTGTGGAAGACCAGGAAATCGATATCACCGAGCCCTACTCGGATGAGATCAAAATCGGTGAAGTGCGCCTGCCGCCGGCTTCCCAGCATATTGGTAAAACGCTCAATATGCTGGGATTTCGCGAACAGTTTGGCGCCAATGTACTGGCGATTTACCGCAACGGCAGCACCAAACGGACTCATCTGTCGGATGAACCTTTGCAGCCCCATGATCGCTTGCTGCTCGCCGGTCATCAGGAGCATTTGGAGGCCATCGGGGAACAATCAGGATTCGATCAATTTCGTTTTGTGCCCCGCCGGGAACTGATCGATGTGTATCATCTGCATGAACGCCTGATGGTCATGCGGGTAGCGCCGGACTCGCCGCTGGCCGGAAAATCCCTCAAGCAAAGCCGTCTGGGCGATGCCCTTGGCAGCCGGGTGCTGGGAATCATGCGGGGAGAAGAGCCCATCGTCATGCCCGAGCCGCATGAAATCCTGCAAGCCGGCGATCGGCTGGCGGTTGAAGGTCGCCTGCGGGATTTTCAAGAATTGGGCGAGCTTGAAAAGCTGCAAATTGAACGGCGCGCCCGCCCGGATATCCAGTCACTGGTCACCGAAAATGTGGGCGTGGTGGAGGCCATCCTATCCCCTCAGACCACCCTGGTGGGAAAAACGTTGCGCCAGCTGAATTTCCGTGAAAAATACGGATTAAACGTTCTGGCCATCTGGCGCGGCGGCAAAGCCTATCGGTCCGACCTGCGCGACATGGATCTGCGCTTCGGTGATGCCATTCTATTGCTGGGGCCGCGGGGCAAGCTCCAGCTGCTGGGCCGCGAGCCGGATTTTGTTGTCCTGACGGAAACGGCACAGCACGAGGTGCGCCTGGAAAAGATGAACATCTCTCTTTTGATTATGGCGGCGGTGCTTTTTCCGGTCGTCATGGGATGGGTACCCATTTACATTGCCGCGGTGGTGGGTGCAGCGTTAATGGTGCTTTGCGGCTGCCTGACCATGGAAGAGGCCTACCGGCAAATTGAATGGAAGGCCGTTTTTTTAATTGCCGGCATGCTGCCGCTGGGAACGGCCCTGGACCAAACCGGCGCCGCCCGGATGATCGCCGAAGCGGTGGTGGAGGTGGTCGGTCCTTTCGGACCCACAGCGGTGATGTTTGGCCTGGTGAGCCTGACATTTCTGGCCACCTGCTTTGTGCCCACCGCTGCTCTGATCGTTCTGATGGCCCCCATCGTATTGAACACTGCGGCCAATATGGGGCTCTCCCCGCAGGCACTGCTGATGGCGGTGGCCATGGCCGCTTCGGCCAGCTTTATGACCCCGATATCGCATCCGGCCAACATCCTGGTTATGGGGCCGGGGGGCTATCGCTTCATGGATTATGTGAAAGTCGGCGGCCTGCTGACCCTGGCAATCCTGCTGATCATCGTTTTTATTTTACCGCTTTTCTGGCCGCTGACCGGATGACGGCAGTTGAACCAAACGCTCCCCTGAACATATGATCCCGTTATCGATTCGCTTTTTCAGTCCCGGGAAAGAGCGTCATTGCGCTGCTGGGCCTGCATGGGGTATTTCACGCCCCGACCGCCGGCAAAACAGGGGGATTTGGCCCCAATAAAATTCAGACGGCAGGCGATGCCGGTAGAAAAATGTGAAGCGGCCCTCTCCGCCAGGGCGATGTCATAAAAAAAACAAGACGTTACGGTCCACTGGATCCTGAATGGGCTGCCGTGAGGAAAGCGCAACAGTTTTGGCATGACTTTTGTTTTCTAAAACCGGCAAGCGCGGGTGTTCATAAACCGGAAACATTCGGGCGCAGGGAGAAGAAAATGAAAACGGAAAATAAACGTCAAGGCCGACCCCGTATACTTTTTGGAGGGTTGCTGGCACTGGCCCTCGTGCTGGCGGTTTGTCTCTGGTGGCACGGCAGACAGATTCCCGCAGACTTCAGCCGGCGCGCCGCCCAGGCCCTGACCGCCGCTGGATTTGATTCCGGCCACGTTCAGGCCGTTGATGGCCGGGTGGTGATTTTAAGCGGTGAGATCGACGACGAGGCCAACCGGCAGCGCCTGGTGGAGGCTGTGGCGTCGGTCGCCGGCGTGCGGCGCGTCATCGACAACCTAACCATCATTCAAGCCGATTTGCCTTTGAGCGATGCAGCCAAAGTTGACAATCGAGTTAAGGTCGCTGTGTCGCAGCGGCCCGCCAGTCTTCAGGTCCGCATCACCGAGAAAACGGTTCTGATTCAAGGCGAATTATCCGACCGGCAAAGCGCCGATCAACTGGTTGCGGCTGCCCGGTCAATCTAAGGGCACCAAAATGTGACCGACAAAATAATCATCTCAGAGGATATCAGCCGGCCGGATTGGCTCAGCGGATTTCTGCAACTGCTGCCGGAGCTTCAAGCGCTGGCGCCAGCAGAGATTACCATTTCCGACGACAGCCTGACACTGAGCGGCGTTGTCACCAGCGATAGCGAGCGCACAGCCATTGAAAACCGGATAGCACCCCTACTCGGTCAGTTGCCGTTAATCAATCAAATTGTGGTTAAGACGCCGGCGGCGGTCGAAGCTGAATGCCGATTTAAGTGAGCGCCGCACGCAGGCCATTGTGCAGGACCTGGTGTCCGGGGGCATTGACCCCGGCCGGCAGCTTTCTGACCTCGCGCGCCGCGCGGTAAAAATACACAAAGCCCAGCACCTCGGCGGGCCGTCGCCACTGGGCCGAGGAATTAAGTTCGTACGCATGTGCCTTGCTCAGGGCGGTGCGGTAAGCCGACCCGACGCTGGCCTTGAGCGGGTCCACCGGCGGCTGGACAAAGGCGCGGTCCAGCAAGATGGCCATCGCCCCGCGGCGCATGGGTGCATTCGGGCCATACGTATTGTTGTAACGGTTGTTGACCGGATCCGGGTGCCGGTAAGAAACCGCGATGCCCGCTTCCCGAATGCGCTCCACCGCCGCACAATACGGATCCGAAGCGTCCACATCTTCAAAACCGCCACAGGTTTGAGCATATGCCGCTGCCGACAGCGCCGCCAGCACAAAAATCACGGACCATATCCCCCCCATCTGAAAAAACGGTGCCCCCACTTAGCCACTGATGTTTTCATAGGATCTCCCTTCAAAAACTGATTTGATTATCGAATATGGCACCGGTCAAAAAAAACGACCGGGGGCTTAAGTGCAGTAATCATGCCGAAAATCAACACACGTCAAAGGTGTTGAAATCACTGAAGATCAAAAATTTAACAATCTAAAAGGTCGTTTGATTTGTGAAATCACTTAAATACTTTCAATAAACTTTTTTCACATTGTTTCAAATAGTTATGGTTTTAACGATCTGTAGTTATATCGACAGGCGCCGTTATGCGTTAAAATGCCTGCGTCTTGCGACGGTTTGCTTGTCACGGCGGTCAAGCGGTTTTCGGGCAGCAGAACGTAAAGGGGCTGGGGCAGAAGGGGCCAGGGGCAGAAAAAACAAAGGGGGATAAGACTTACCCGGGAATAAGACAAGGGCAGAATGTTGGCAAAGAACGCATGTATAAGGCGTCGGCTTCCTTAAATAAACCTTCCTCTATCCGGAAAAGTTTATCCCCCCTTGAAGGCCACATGCTGTGCGGTACCGATTTACGCATCTTTTCAGAAAAAACCAAACAATTTCATGGAAAGCGGTGAAAAAAGCCCGCGCAACATGATGTGGACCACATTAGCAGATGGCCGCATGGGTTTCAAGAAAAAAAGCAACATATTATCAAATATTTACAGCATTTGACAGCATTTGACAGCATTTTACAATTCGATTCCTTGACACCAAAAAAAAACAGGGTTCAATAAAAAGGAGGCATTTGACCACAAAACCATACAGCTGAACGTGCACCATAATCGACAAACGCCATCGTCAGCAGCTGAAATGCACAGCGCAAGTAAAAAAAACATGGTTTGTTTAGCAACAGGTGCGCAAAAAAAAGCTCAGATTTTGACTTAATTTTACAGTATTTTACAGATTTTTGACAATTTTAAGAAAAGTGCTTCACACAGCGGAAATTATTTTTTAAAGCATAAGTTCAGGGGGTTCGTTTGGCATTTTTAGAAAATATTCATAAAGAAAAACAAGCTATTTGCCGATACTAGAGCAAGCCAAAAGCCAAGAGACGTTTTCAACTAATTCATAACATCAGGTGGTATTTATGATCAATGATCATATCGTACAGCGCAGAAGCGGAGATGAGCGGCGCAAGAAAAGCGACAGACGCAGCGGATTTGACCGACGCAATGGTAATTTTGCCAAAGGCTTTGATGAATTCAGCGATGAAAACGTCTATACCACCAAAGAGGCCTGTGAGTATCTTAAGATTTCCCGCCCCACTTACCTCAAGTACATTGCGGAGGGTCGCATCCGGGCCATCAAGGTCGGTCGCGGCTGGCGCACGCTCAAAACCGAACTGGACCGTTTTTTGCGTGGAGACTAACGCTTGCCAGCTGCAGGCTGATTTGATTCAATCCCGCTTTGGCTGACAACTGCCCGCTTTTATTTCCTGCCTCTTTTCAATTTTCTTCTGCTTTTCATCACCATGGACGCTATGGTGACAGTGTTCGTCCACAACCCAACCGCCCGGAACGACCCCGAATAAAAAAGTCTACAGTTTGTAGGAATTCTACGCCATCTAATATCTCATGTGTTTACATTTGGTTATGCCGTCTTATGCTCCCGACCTGATGCCGGTGGTGCAGGCAAAACCATACAATCATAAAAAAACAACCTTCATCTCTTTTTAAAAATTCGATTCAATAACAAAGGCTTATAGATTTCAGTGGCAAGTTGGCATCCGGCTTGCTTTACTTAAATGCAGACGTACAGGAGGTGATCATTTTGCTGAAAAAAAGCCTATCCATTATCCTGATATCACGCTGGCTGATCGCTCTTTTCGTTATTTCCGTTGCCGGGGTTGCCGCGATACCTTTCGAGGGCGATATTGATAATACCCGAATCGTAACGGGAACCATCATCAATAAAAATAACGGTTTGGTCACAGTCGGCTCACAGGAACACCCCGGTCAAATCTTAACGCTGAGCACCAATCCTAAAACCGAACGGCTGGTCTTACAGCCGGGCGACCGGATCATCGTTGCGTATAGTTCGGATTACATCATTCGGTCGATTACAAAGCAGGGTTAGTTCATTTCGTCCAATCAGCCATGGCAGCCGTCCGCTTGTATCTTTTAGGACAAAACCACACAAAGCGGCCACAAAAAAGATACGCATTTTAAGTGCTTGGTATTTATATAAATTATATATTTTTCACCGTGGGCAGCCTGCAAGACTGTAACAAAATTTATACAAAACAAGATTACCCCGAAGCCCATATAATAAAAAAGTCCATATATATCAGCAAGATAAGTTGACAAACCCTGTATGGCACAGCCCTTGCTCTTTCAAATATCGGTATCGGAGGGATCCATAGACAGCGTTGGGTTTGGTAAAGCCAGGCGAATCCGCTAATCGAATCGATGCTGACATTTGAAGTGGGCTGTCAGAGGGCAAATCGACCCGCACGGAAAGGAGGTGTAATTTTGCGGGCGTAACTGCGTTAAAACCGAAAACATATCGAATCAATTCGATTTAATTCTAAACTAAAAAGGAGAAAACCCATGTATCAATCAAAAATCCATAAGCCCATTTCAATGTTGATCATTACCCTGTTTGCTATTTCTTTTGCAGCTGCTACCGTTTCCCTGGCCGCCGATGCTCAGGCGATAAAAGGTGAAGTGGTATCAGTCGACCCGAATACCGGCATGCTGGAGGTTATGAGTCCGGAAGGCAAAACCATCATGCTCAATGCCGGAGAGCAAATCGAGGACCTGAAAACCCTGCAAAAAGGCGATCAGGTAATGATTGAATACGATAAAGACAAAAATATTAAAACCATCAACAAAGAAGGCTAGCGCTTGCCCTTCTTTGAAAAGGATAAAAGGGGCATGTGTTGCCCCTTTTATCCTGATGCCGGCAGCCGGGGATGAAACCGGCTGCAATTCCCTTCACGGATCCGTCTGTTTACCCCTTTAACCGCACTTTTATCATAGCATTCTTTAATCCGGTTGAGCCCGTTGCCTGCTTGCCTACCTATGGCGGGTTGGCCCGTTTCCCGGTGAAAAAGCCCGAGCAGACTTTTTCTTCAGCTGACGGGCTTAATCCCGTTTCACGCGGACCAGCGGCTGGCGAAACGGGCTGAACCGGCGAACCGAATAAAATGAAACTAACCATCTTCAAACGATTAACCTTCGGCTATGCAGCCATTTTATTACTGGTTGTATTTCTGGGCGTTTATGTCACCTTGAAGCTCAATCAGCTCAATGGTCTCAGCCGGGAAATTGCAACCGTGCACGTCAACCGCTTAACCCTGACGGAACATTTTTTGGACAAGCTCTTTTCCCTGGTCAGTTTCGAGAAAAAATATCTCATATCCGGCGACGCTGATTTCTTAAAAAAATTCTGGGAGATACAGTCTCAGATAATTGAAGATATCCGCAAACTGGAAGCGTTGCCGGATACGGAAGAAAACAAGAGCCTGTTTGGTCAGATCCAGACCGATTATGGCCAATTTTTAGTGCTTTTCAGAACTGAAATCGAAGCGCTGCAAAACAATCCAAACTACCCGCGTCTCAAATTCCAGCAACAGAAAGATCATCTGATCGATCAAATCAATCAGGGCCTTAAAAGGATGATTCACCTAAGCCGTTTGCAGCGCGATAAAAAAATAAATATATCCAGCCGGATTAGCTCGCGGGTATTGCAGGTCACAACGATTACCGCTGCACTGGCCATCCTGCTGGGATTGCTCATTTCCTTTTATAACACCCGCGGCATCAATCGCTCGATTGTGCGATTGCAGAAGATGACCCGGGAAATTGCCAAGGGTAAATTTGAAGAAATTGATACGATTACGTCACCACCGGAAATCAAAGAGCTGTCAGACGATTTCAACCTGATGTGCGAGCGCCTCAGGGAACTGGATGAAATGAAAAAAGACTTTGTCAGCCATGTTTCCCACACCCTGCGAACGCCATTGACTGCCATGAAAGAAGCCAGCCGGATGCTGATGGAGGGCACTTATGCCGATGTTCCATCCAAGCAAAATGAATTGCTGGCCATTACCCAAAAAGAATGTGAGCGGTTGATTGATTCGGTGAACCGGATCCTGGATCTGTCCCGTATGGAGGCCAAAATGATGGATTATCAGCTCAAGCAGGGTCCATTATTTCCAGTCATTCAGCAAACGGTTTTAAAACTGGCGCCGATCGCCCGGCGAAAAAAAATCGATCTTGAATTAAGACCGTCACCCAATCTGCCGGCTGTCAAAATGGATGAAGAGCGCATCGCCCAGGTCATGGAAAATCTAATCGGAAATGCCCTGAAATTTTCTGACGCCGGTGGAAAGGTCATCATTGACGCCTCCCTGAAAAATCACGGACAGCACTGGATCGAAGTTTGCGTGGCGGACACGGGCTGCGGTATTCCGCGGGAGGCTATGGGCAAAATATTTGACCGATTTCAACGCATCGATGGCGGACGAAAAACCCCCCTGGGAACGGGCCTGGGGTTGTCGATTGTCAAACACATCGTCGCCGACCATGGAGGTAAGATATGGGTGCGAAGCAAACCCGGACAGGGCAGCAGTTTTTACTTTTCGTTACCGGTACCCTGATATGGACCCTGACAGCCACGGGATGCCTGCACGGGCCGCCACAGCCGCAGGGCGAAAAACAGTTGCTTGAGGCCAGAAAACGATTCGCTTCAGGCGATTACCGCAATGCCCTTGAAATAAGCCAGCGCACGCTGGCGCAGGACCCAGCCAGCCTGGCGGATCAATCACTTTTTCAGATCGGCATGATCTATGCGCACCCGGACAATCCGGACCGCGATATTCAAAAAGCGCTGCAATCCTTTCAGGGCATCATCGACCGCTACCCCGCAAGTCTCCTGAAACCGGAGGCCCATTTATGGCTGGCCGTGCTGGGTCAGCTCAGCGCCCAGGAAAATCAGATCCGATTTTTAACCCAGCGCAATGCCCCTCTGGAAAAGGCTCTAAAAATGCAAAAAAAGAAAATAAGCCGGCTAGAGGACCAGCTGGAAAAGTTAAAGCGTATCGACATTCATATTGAAGAAAAAAAGCGAGAAGCCATACCCCAGACAGAAGAACTTGAGGAAAACGGAAATGGAAAAAATTCTGGTAGTTGATGACGATCCCAGCATTCTCAAAGTCATTCGAATGCGACTGGAAGCTGAGGGATATCGGGTGACCACCGCCATCGAGGCAAAGAAAGCGCTTGCGCTGGCGGCAGAAAAATCGTTTGATGCCGCTTTGCTCGATCTGAAACTCAAAGGTGAAAACGGCATTTGTCTGATGCAGGACTTACATCAAATTCACCCGGAAATGCCGGTCATCATCCTGACGGCCTACGGCACGATCAAAAGCGCCGTGGAGGCCATTAAAAAAGGGGCGTATAGCTATTTGACCAAACCTTTTGACCACGAGGAGCTTTTGATGCAGACCCGTAATGGTCTGGAACGCAGCCGGCTTACAAAAGAAGTTAAGAATCTTAAAAATATCGTCAAAGAACGCTACGGCTTTGAAAACATTATTACCAAAAGCAAAAAAATGGAAGCCATCCTGGACCAGGTTGCCCATGCCGCAGAGTCGGATGCAAACGTGTTTATTGAAGGAGAAAGCGGCACCGGCAAGGAATTGATCGCCAGAACACTGCACCTGGCCAGCGCACGCAGAGATGGGCCCTTTGTGGCCATTAATTGTGCCGCCATACCGGAAACCCTGCTGGAGAGCGAACTTTTCGGCTACCAAAAAGGTGCCTTTACCGATGCCGCCCGAAATAAAAAAGGCCTTTTTTTGCAGGCCCATCAGGGCACCTTTTTTCTGGATGAGATCTCGGAGATGGCACAGTCGATGCAGGCCAAGTATCTGCGGGTGTTACAGGAAAAAGAATTTTATCCGATTGGCGCCCAAAAGACGATCCATGTCGATACCCGCTTTATCGCCAGCTCAAACCGGAACCTGGAGGCAGAGGTCGAAAAAGGCGCCTTCCGCGAAGATCTTTTTTATCGGATCCATGTCATCGTTATACAACTGCCGCCGTTGCGGCAGCGCAAAGATGACATTCCCCTGCTGGCAAATTATTTTTTGAACAAATACGCCCGCGAGACGCAAAAAGACATCACCGGCTTTACACCGTCTGCCATCCAAAAACTGATGTTGCACGATTGGCCGGGCAACGTGCGCGAACTGGAAAATGCCGTCGAGTGCGCGGTGGCGCTGGCCTCCCGCAACATCATCTCCGAAGACGCGATCCTGCCGGATCAACTCCCCCCTGAAGGCGGCCTGCCGTCGCTGAAAGATGCCAAAGAAGATTTCGAAAAAAATTACCTGATTCAACTCATCGAACTAACACACGGCAATGTCAGCCAGGCCGCCAAACTGGCCGGTAAATACCGTGCGGATTTATACCAGCTGTTAAAAAAATACGATATAACGGCGTCCGAATATCGCAGACCGCCACGTTGACCGACAGGCAGTCAGCAAGGTTCATCCCCATGAGCAAACCCAGGATGCATGCATCATAGACAAACCGCCGCTGCGGACATATATTAATCCGAAATCATAAAAGACGCAGGAGACATCCAATGAAATCTATTAAACTGGCGACCATGGATTGCAAACAGGTCTGTAAGGAAATCGGTGATTTTGTCATCGACGTGGTGCGGCAGGCTGCTTCGAGCGGATGCGTGATCGGATTGTCCGGTGGCGTGGATTCGAGTACGGCGGCGGCACTGATTAAATGTGGCCGTGGATGAAAGCGACGCCGTATCCGTCGCCAAACATCTGGGCTTGCGCTATGAAATCCACAGCATTGAAGCTCTGGTGGAAGCGTTCAAATCGACCAATCCGGAAGCATTTGAAAATAAATTTCATAAAGGCAATATGATTTCCAGGATTCGCGCCAATGTTTTGTCGACCAAGGCGGCGACTGAAAACAAAACCCTGTCAGGCACCGGCAACCGCGATGAAGATTTCGGCATCGGTTATTATACGCTTTTCGGGGACGGAGCCGTGCATTTCAGCCCGATTGCCGGTTTACCCAAGCGGCTGGTGCGCGAAATGGCCCGTTTCCTGGGTCTGGACAAACAGATTATCCAGCGCGAGCCGACTGCCGGTCTGGAACCGGGTCAGAGTGACTTAAAAGACCTGGGCTATGATTACGATGCGGTTGAAATGATCACCGAAGGCCTGTCACAGGGGTTTTCTGCAGAAGAGCTGATCAAACATCCCCAAATCGTTCCATTGATTGAAGAACAAATCCAACAGTATCAATCCGTCTTTGGTAACGCCAAGTTCGACTCGGTAAAAGCCGTGGTGCGCGATGTGTTCATCCGCCATCAAATAGCTGAACAAAAAATGAAGATCATCCATCCGCCAACACCCCGGATCACCCTTTCGTATGAATGATTGACTTTGTCAACACGCGAGTCGATAGAAAAAATTTAATTCAAGCAAAGCCGCCAAGCCCGCAAAGAAAAGTAAAATATTCAAAACGTCTTTAGCACCTATTATTTATTAAATGCAGAGGTGGGTAATGTCTGCTGAAAAATTGCGCCAGCAATTATACGGATCCTTTAAAAAAAAGCTAAAGTTCAGCGTATTTTGGCGGATAATAATATCGGGGAGATTGTGATTTTTCCGGTATTGTCCTGCAAGCCGCAAAATTCAAATAGCCCCGTAACAGCGCAGCGTTCAGCGTGCGGATAATTGATCCGCTAATGATTGCCAAGCCTCGGGGGGCTTTGATGTGTAGGAATCTCAACCGTTTCGTGTTGATCGTGCTCATCGTCACTTTCACTTGTTTGTTTGTCGGCTGCAATTCGATTCCGGTGCCAGAAGAAAAAAAATCGTACATCGGAACCTGGCAGGGCGTCGGGTTTCACCTGACCATCACCGACAACGGCGGTGTTGATTACCGGCGGGTAAAGGGAAAACGGTCAACCAAAATATCCGGCCCTTTGAAAAATTTCAATGGAGATGACTTTATCGTCGGTGTGTTGTTTTTCACGACAACCTTTGAAGTGCATCGTCCGCCCTACCTGGATGGCGACGACTGGTACATGGTCATCGACGGTGTTGAATTGAGAAAAGTCGCCGGTCCCATTACCTGACCTTTTCATTCGACCGAATGACCCCTCACCATCCGACATTCGCACCGGCACTTCATATGCTCGGTCCTTTCTCCCGTAAAAAATGTGCTTTTTCTTGTTGGAACATCGCTATTCTGCTAATATCCGACGCGTGCAAAATTCTGCCAATAGCTGAATCTTGCATGAAAATTATACCGCTTGTCATAAATACGTTCAGAATCAATCCGAAAAAGGATGGCGGTATAAGCGGTTGTAGCAAAATGACCGTTGGGTATAAAGGGGTTGAAAAATGCGCTTGATATGGACGGGACTGGTGGTTCTAATGGTGGTTATGACGGTATCGTGTGCCACGGAATCCGGGCCGCGATTCAACAGTTTGCGGGCCGCCGATCAACAGCGAATCCAGCAGCAATTAGAAAACAACTGGACTCAATACATCATTTACTATATCCCGCAACATGCCGTTTTATTCGATCCCGTAGATGACGCCAACACATTGAAGGTAAGCAGTCAGTGGACACGGGTGGCAGATCAAAAGACCTGGGTAGAAATATTGCGGCAAAACACCCAGAGCACGGACAACTTTTTCAGCGTCTGGCTGGGTGCAAGATCCGGATTTCTTGAAATCATCGGACCCGATGAACAGCGCTTTGGGTATCTGGTCCATGAAAAAATGGATCTGGTGGCGTTTAAAATCATCGACCGCCATACGATGCAAATCTTTTACTCGCCCCAGAGAATCGAAGGACCTTAATAGAAGCCATCTCAAGAGCGCCTTTGGGCTCAATATCTTTGTTGGTGCCTGATCTTAAATCCTCGACATCGTTCAGTATGCCTTCGGTTTAAAATCAGGCCCCGCCGTGCGTGTCCCGGCGAAGCCTATAGGCGAAGACGGAATCTTGAACCAACATCCGGTTTTTGAAATGACTTCTAATAACTTCACTTATTATTTTGTGTATTGGATGAGCTTCTATTTTAATCTCTTTTTTATCAACTTTCCCAGCTCGGCGACGGCTGCCGCGATCACCGATTCGCTGGACTGAGAATAGGACAGTCGAAAGGTGTGGGCTCCGCTGCCGTCTATAAAAAAGGGTTCACCGGCCACAAAGGCGACATTGTGCTCAATGGCTTCGGTTAGAAGATCAGAGGCATCAAGTGTTTGGGGCAATTGAACAAATATAAAAAACCCGCCATCCGGTCGGTTCCATTGAACCTGTTCGGGAAAATGGGCTGTCAATTGCGCGAGCATAAAATCCCGTTTCCGCTTATAGTGTTGATTGTTCAGCTGAACGCGCTTTGCCCACAACCCCCTGCGGATAAATTCCAGCAAAATATACTGGGCCAGACTGTTTGTGGCAACATCAACAAACTGTTTGGCCACCACCATTTTACGAATCATTTCCGGCGGACCGATGGTCCAGGCCACGCGCAGGCCCGGGGCAAATGTTTTGGACATCGAGCGCATATGCACCACCCGACCGTGATTGTCCAGAGAAATAATCGGTGGTATAGAATCTCCCTCAAATCGCAAATCACCATATGGATCATCTTCAAAAATGACCAGATCATAAAGCTCCGCCAGTTCAACGAGATGCCGCCGGCGCTCAAGTGATAACGTCGTTCCGGTCGGGTTCTGGAAATTGGGTATGACATAAACGCCTTTGGCCCGTTGACCTTTTTTCTTTAACCGTTGCAACTGATCTTCCAGTTGTCGGGTATTGAGCCCTTCTTCATCAACAGCCACTCCCTTAAGTTTGCCGCAGGCGGCCATGACGGCACCGGTTCCGCCAAAATAGGTCGGCAATCCTACGAAAACGAGGTCATCCGGGTTGATGATCACCCGGCAGGCCAGATCCATCCCCTGGGCCGATCCGGCCGTGATGAAAATGTGATCCAGATCGCACGGAATGCCATAGCGATCTGCGGCCAGAAGGGCAAGCTCATGTCGCAACTCGGTCACGCCCTCGGTTGCGCCGTATTGCAAGGCTTTGCCGGCCTTATTTTTGAGCAGTTTGCCGGTAATGCGAATGATCTCCTGGCCTGGAAAAACAGCCGGATCCGGCCAACCACCAGCCAAAGATTTCATGCCCGGCGAATCGACCAGTTTGTTAATTTCGCGGATGGCCGACGGCACTGCACAGCAGGCACTTTTTGAGTATAGATGTTGCAGGCTTGAAGGTGACATAATGAACCTCGATGCGTGATTAGGTTCTTAAACAACGCAGGTTTGCCAGATCTTCCGCATAACCGTAAAGGTGCAATCCTTTACTTTCGACAACCATCTGGCCGTCCTCAACACCAATTTCGGCTGCCATGTATTCTTTTAGATTTTGAATGGCGGCCAGGTTGGCGGGAAAGCCGTTCCATAAATCCCAGGAACGAAAGTAGACAAAAAAGCTAAGGCTGTTATTCTGAATACGGGTGTCAATCGACCGCAGGCAGGGGGGGTCCAGCAAAGTCAGATCCGAAGGACGAGCAATTTGAAGCACCAGTTGATTGTTGCGTTCGCCAAATTTGCGATAGGTATCAATCACCCATTCGATCTGATTCAAATACAAAAGGCCCTCTTCCTCAAAAACCATTTTTCCGTCAACTTCGCGTTTATCGATAATGTCGGTATTGGATGTTTGCCACCAGTGGAGTTTGTCGCCCGACAGGGGAACGCGCGTCAAGCGCTCGCCATAGGTATAAGATTCGCCGGGTTCTTTGCGCGCCGACATAAGATACTCGATATAGGCCCGGTCATATCCGGGACCGCCATAAATATAGTCGTGCTCCACCGGGTTGGGTATGCCGCAGGTCGGCGGAATATCTGGAATCAGGGGTTGCGTACCGGGATATTTGACGTGGCCCATAAAATAATCATATTCCAGACGGGTTTGGCCTTGGTATGATCCCCGATCAATGACAAACCGCTTGCCATGATCTAAAATATCATGCACCGCCTGAAACCATAAATCCGGCAAATCCCGAGCCTTGATGGTGTGGATGTCCATGTCTGTTATTCCCTTTGTCATTGGCAAAGAAAAATATTGGTTAGTCCTATATCGCTGTGCTAATTGAACGAGGCGTACTGGAGTATTGGAGTGTTGAATGAAGGTCTGCAACCATTTAGCATTACTCCATCACTCCTGTGTAAATTCAGAATCAAAACCACCTGGGGATTAATTTGGTTATAGATTTGTCATCGATTAGATATCCAGCGTGCTGACTTCCAGGGCATTGGTCTGAATAAACTCTCGGCGGGGCTCAACAGCTTCACCCATAAGAATGGTAAAAATTTCATCGGTATCGACGACATCTTCGACTTTAACCTGCATTAGATTGCGTTTTTCCGGATTCATGGTGGTTTCCCACAGCTGTTCCGGATTCATTTCACCCAAACCTTTGTAACGTTGAATCGTGATGCCTTTTTTGCCATCGCGCAGGAAAATATCCAGTAATTCCATTTTGTCTTTAGCCGTCTGGGGCTCTATTTGCTTATCTTTATCGGTGCTGGTAACCGTGAACGGCGGTAAATCATATTTGATGATATTTTTATTCAGATTCAGACTGCGCTGGTAATCATTTGAATAAATCAGCCCGCGGCCTATTTTTACGGAAGCGGCTGATTTGCCGCTTAATTCGGATAACAGATCATCCTCCTGGGTGGGCGATCCGTTGACCGTCATCTCAAAGACTTTGCGTTCTTCGCTGAAAGTCAATTCATCGACCCCATAGCCTTTTTGAATCAATTTTTCGCGCAATTGAGACATACTTTTTTCGTCTTGCAAAAAGGTTTTATTGGCGACATTTTCTCTGATCAACTGTTCGACAAGATCAACTGGAATACCGCGGCTCTGGAGGTGAGTCAGGACAAAATGATACTCTGCTATGCTGGCAATAAACATAAACAGGTTGTGACCGGATACTTTTTGCTTGCCTTTATTAAGTGACAGTTCGCGGTTGTTGCAGACTTTTTTGAGAACAAAATCGTTTAACTCAGACTCACTGTTAAGATAGTTTTCGCTCTTTTTACCTTTGCCGACTTTAAACAAGGGCGGTTGGGCAATGTAGAGATACCCTTTGTCGACCATTTCGGGCATCTGACGGTAAAAAAAGGTGAGTAAAAGCGTGCGGATATGGGAGCCATCCACGTCCGCGTCGGTCATGATAATCACTTTGTGATATTTGATTTTATCGATATTGTATTCTTCTTTGCCAACACCGGTTCCTAAAGCCGTGATGATGTTTTTGATTTCCTCGCTGCGCAATATTTTATCAAAACGCGCTTTTTCGACATTTAAAATTTTACCTTTCAACGGTAAAACTGCCTGAAACTTGCGATCCCGTGCCTGTTTGGCAGAGCCGCCGGCTGAGTCTCCCTCAACGATAAATAGTTCTCGCTCCGCGGGATCTGACGATTGACATTCGGCCAGTTTACCGGGCAGGGTAGCATCGACCAGGGCACCTTTGCTGCGGGCTAGATCGCGCGCCCGCTTGGCCGCATCGCGTGCGCGGGCTGCATCCACCCCTTTGGCGATGATCTTTTTGGCAACCGACGGGTTCTCTTCAAAAAAGGTACTTAATTTTTCATTGACCAGGGATTCTACGATTCCCTTGACTTCACTGTTTCCCAGTTTGGTTTTGGTTTGCCCCTCAAATTGCGGATTGGTGATGCGCACGCTGATAATAGCGGTCAGTCCCTCCCTGACGTCGTCACCCGTAATTTTAGCCTGTAAATTCTTGGGCAGATTTCCATTGGAGGCATACTGGTTGATGGTGCGGGTTAATCCGGCTTTAAATCCGATTACATGAAAACCGCCTTCGGTGGTGTTAATATTGTTGGCAAATGAAAAAATTTTTTCTGTGTAGGTATCATTATACTGGATGGCAACTTCTATCTGAATGTCGTTTTTGGTGCCTTCCATAAAAATCGGTTTTTTGTGAAGGGCGTTGTGACGCCGATTGATATACTTCACAAAATCAACAATACCGCCTTTTTGATAAAATTCTTCTTTGGTGTCGCTGCGTTCATCTTCGATAATAATTTTGAGACCCTTGTTTAAAAACGCCAACTCCCTCAAGCGGCGCACCAGAACATCATAGCTGAATTCTGTAATTTCAAAAATTTCCGGGTCCGGCACAAAGTGCACCATGGTTCCCTGTTTGCGGGTTTTTCCTTTTTCGGTTAGCTCACAGGTTTTTTTGCCCCTTTCGTATGACTGATAATAGCGCCTGCCATTGGAATAAATTTCAACCTCCAGAAAACTGGAAAGGGCATTGACCACCGAAACCCCGACACCATGCAAACCGCCTGAAACCTTATACGAATGATGGTCGAATTTACCGCCGGCATGCAGTTTGGTCATGACGACTTCAACGGCCGGTATTTTTTCTTTTTTGTGAATCCCAACCGGTATTCCCCTGCCGTTGTCGAGCACACTGACACTGTTGTCATCGTGAATGGTGACGTCGATCTGGTTGCAATAACCGGCCATGGC
>WOR8_10009314_pt1 | contig 18313 bp, 13 predicted proteins | sample DeeMarSeWOR38_10_FD_19890 | JGI IMG/M metagenome (IMG submission 19890)
ACGCTCTTCGGGCATCACTTTCTTCAAATTGGGTTACAGCGATATATCGGGTTTTGCCCGAATGGGTATATTGACTCCGATAGAACCCGGCCATTTTATCGTTGATTTGTCCCTCATAGCGAATCTGGATCCGAATGGCCCCTTGCATTTTTTGAGGAAGCAAAATCAGCAATCCTTCTTTTTCAACATCCGTTTCGAAGGCACATTCGACCCAATCGTTATTTTGTTCGACGGCACAGCTTGAAATCGCAAGATCGAGTATGTTTAAACCCAGTGCTTCAATGGCAGCGGGGGCGTCAACCAGAAGCGTTACCTTGCCGGCGAACGTAAAATTCGTCATATCGGGAATCAAATGTATCTGGTAGTTTTTGGGTGCGACCTGCTCCATGCTTTCCTCCTGGCGGCCAGTGATTGGAAAATAGATATTATTGACAGCTGACGTAAAATGTATTTTTAAAAGGTGAGAAGTATAAAGAAATAAGCAGAACCTGTCAATGTTGCCGGCCGCTGGCTTCTCGCATCCTGTCACTGGCTGCATGCTGCTGGCCGACAAACAAGATCAGATAGCTGGTTTTAGAATTCAACATCTGTTTCAGAGGAATTTTAACGCCATTAATTCTGATACCTGAAACCCACTTGAGACCAGCAAAAGCGACAAGCAGCCATTAACGATCCCCCCAGGAGCCAGTGATCAGAAGCGAGTGGCCAGTTGCCAGAGGCCAGCCATAAACCGGGTTTAATCCAATATGTATTTTCGTTCTCTTAAGACAAATTAAACCCGTAAATTCATAATTCGATATGAGGGAGGTTACCATGAGCGTGATTGTTGAGTTTTCAATTTTCCCGATGGACAAAGGCGAAAGCCTGAGCCCGTATGTCGCCCGGGCCCTAAAACTGATTCAAGACAGCGGGTTGCCCTACGAGCTGAATCCCATGGGCACCTGTGTGGAAGGGGAATGGAACGAAGTCATGTCCCTGGTGGATCGCTGCTTTCAGGCGCTTGAAAAGGACTGTAACCGGATAAGCCTTTCACTGAAAGCCGACTACCGCAAAGGTCCCTCCGGCCGTATGAAGAGTAAAGTGGCGTCGGTCAGACAAAAAATAAAATAGCGGTGTACAAGAGATTCTAATATGCCATTTATACGCGGAAAAATTATTGGCTCACTTTGATGACAGCAAGCGTCACATCATCTTCTTGTTTCATGAGCCCTTGAAACCCTTTAAGCTCTGCAATAATGGCCTCAAGGATCTTATCCGAAGAAGCATTCGCATTTTCTTTGATAAGTGCTTTTATGCGGTCCTTGCCAAACATCTCTCCCGATTCGCTTTGAGTTTCCCATAGGCCATCGGTGCCGATCAAAAGAACCTGTCCGATTGTTAATCCAGTCAAAACATTCTCGCGGTATTCAAATTTCCCGTCCAGACCAAGGGCCATGCCGTATCCGCTGAGCTCCTTGAATTCACCTTTCACCGGATCGTAAAAGATCGCCGGATCATGGCCCGCTCTTACCCACCGCAACTCTTTATTGCCGGTATCGAGGACGGCGTAAAAGAGTGTCATAAATTGTCCGGAGTCACCGGTATCATGAGTAATCAAACGATTCACGTCGGAGACAATTTCGGCAGCGCTGCCGGGTTGGGTAACCCGGCTTTTTAAAAAGGCCCTGGCCGTCGCCATCAGCAGTGCGGCCGGGATGCCATGACCACTGACATCACCGACCACAATTGCGATGCGATCGGCATTGCGATCATCAACTTCCAGAAAATCATACAGATCACCGCCAGTTTCATCGCAGTAAATGCTGCGGGCGGCTATTTCGAGACCCTTTATCTGAGGCGTTTGCCTGGGAAGCAAATTTTGCTGAACTTCCATGGCAAGGTTCATGGCTTCTTTCATTTCCATTCGCTCCTTAAGCTGCTGCACCATGGAATTAAAACTGCGGGTCAATTCTCCCACTTCGTCGCTTGTTTTTACCGGGAGCGGTCTGCCATAATCACCATTGGCAACGCGCTCCGCAGCGCTGGAAACTTCTCGGATGGCAACCACCGTCCTGCCAATTACCACTCTGATCAAAAGGACGATCAGCAGAATGAATCCGGCTCCAATCGCAAAGTAATAAAACCGGAACCGCACAATGGTTGCCAGAATTGCTTTACCGGGCGCAATCATCACCAGGCTCCAGGGCGCTTCCTGCAGTTTATAAAAACCACTGACCTCTTTGGGGGGATGCCCCTCGCCAAGGATGGTTCCATAGACGTCGGATTTCATCGCCTCCAGGGTTTCGCGTTCAAGGGGGTCGCTGCTATCGGCCAATGAGTCACGCCATTCGTGGGCAGTGCTGGTTAGGATCCTTCCGCCAACATCCACCAAATACGCTTTGTTGCTCTGCCACCAGCCCGACTCCCGAACGTTTTTAATCAGCATGCCAAAATCCAACATGACCTCCAACCGGCCGATCGGCCGGTCCCTCTCGTCGTTCAAATCTGAAATCAGGGAGACGGTTTCAAGATCACTGGTCTCATCGAACCTCGGCGGGGTGATCTCTCTGATCCGGCCGCTATGAAATCTTCTCATCCTCATGGGCCGGCCTGCAGCCATAGGTGCCCTGGGGGACATTAAAGGGCTGGAAAGATCGGCTGGAGGCCCAGGGTTGTTATTCCAGGTCAAATGAACGTTTTTGACGCCTTCCTGACGGTTGAGTTGCTCGATTGTTAAAGTATAAAGTGCCAAGGAATATCGGTCTTCGGAGGTTTGATGAAAAATCCGAATCCAATTTTTCACATGCGTCAGGCGCATGTCGACCTGATGCGCAGCCCGTTGCAGTTTGAGAACGGATGCCTCCCGCCACTGGGATAGCAAGATATTGCGGGCATAAATAAATCCTGCAAACCCCATAACGATCAGCAAAAGCGCCACCGGCAGAATCAAATACAGCGAAAGTCGCTGCTGCAAAGTCTTCGGCTGAATCATAGATTACCTCCGGGATAGCCTGCATTTTTCATAGAGATAATTAAACAATGCTTTTATAACGCGAACCATAGCGTATAATGTGAGAAAAATAAATGGAGTGGTTCGATGGACCACCTCATTTTGAAGAAGGCAGACGGGGTCAAGTCTTCGTTTGACGCCTATTCAAGTTGATTCCCACTGGTTTTCCACCAGATCTGCGACGGCTTTCATGGGGATGACGGAGATCTCTGAAATTTGTCATTTGACGGCAGGCGGCATCCGCATTACCATGCCTATTCCCAATTCACCCCGTTCTTGACTAAATTTTTTATGCTGCTTAAGTTACGGATAATGAATGAAAAAAAAGAAAAAGCAATCACTGCCTGTACCATGGATTGTGATGGCAGGGTGAAGGTCAAGGGCAATCCCGACAATCCTTTCACCTCCGGGTTTGCCTGCGCTAAACTTAAGGATCATGTCAGAAGGGTCCAGAGCCCCCATCGGATTACCCAGCCACAATTGCAAACCAAATCCGGCTGGCAAACCATCAGCTGGGACTCGGCACTCGATCTGTGTGCCGCAAAGATCCAGAATTTGCGTTTCCGCCCCACGGCAATTCTGCATATCCATAACGAGGGCGCCAAAGGCGTTTTAAAAGAAGCAACCACGCTTCTTTTTTCCAGATTGGGGACCAGCCGCGTGAGAGGGTCCCTTTGTGATGCCGCCGGTTATATGGCCGGTGTGCATGATTTCGGCTCGCGGGAAAACAATGATATCAGCGACCTGATCAATGCCTCCCGAATCATCAACTGGGGCAAGGATTTTTCGCGCAGCTCGGTTCATACGGCCGTGCTGGTCAAACGCGCCCGTAAAAACGGCACCCGGGTGCTTACCATCTCCCCAGGCGGGGATGGCAATCACACCTATTCCGATGCGCGCATTCGTATCCGACCCGGCACGGATCGGTTTCTGGCAGCAGCCGTCCTGCAGTTGTTGATCAAAAACGCTGTGATTGATCAAAATGTTTTACGCCACACGCGAGCTCCGGAGAAGTTTTTGGCGCTGATCAAAGCTCAGCCGATGAGCGATTTGCTTGACGCTTGCGATGTGTCCGAAGCGGATTTTGAGCGGGTTTATGAATGCTACGCGCAAAAGGATCCAGCGGCCACCCTGATCAGCGCCGGTTTGCAGCGCTATCGATATGGCGGCGAAAATGTGAGGTTTATCAACGCGCTGGCCTTGCTTTCCGGCAATATCGGGCGATCAGGGGGCGGCAGCTATTTTCAGCTGCATTCCTATCGCAACCTGAATCTGAAATGGACGCGGGAGCTGGAAAAACTGCCGCGGCGTTCTTTTCAGTTTCCGGTGATCGGCCGGGAGATCCTGGCGGCGGAAAACCCGCCGATTGAGATGATCTGGATCAACGGCGCCAACGTCATTAACCAGGCGCCGGACTCGCTGCAACTCATAAAAGCATTCGCCAGGGTTGATTTTAAGGTTGTGGTCGATGCCTTTATGAATGATACGGCCCAGCGAGCCGATCTGGTTCTGCCCAGCACGCTCATCCTGGAGCAGGAAGACATTATCGGCTCTTATCTGCATGAGCAGGTTCAATACGTATGTCCCGCGCTTCCCGCTCCAGGCGAGGCCAGAAACGATTATTGGATTCTTACAGAAATTGCCAAACGCCTCGATCCGCCGGTTGACCTGCCGAGCGAAGAAGACTGCCTGAGGGCCGCTTTGGATTCACCTTATTTGGCCGCGTCGCTTGAGGAGATTCGAAAATGTAATTGTGTTCGCTCCAATCGCCCGGAAATCGCCTATGCCGGCCTGCGGTTTGCGCATCAGGACGGCAAATACCGTTTTCCCTATTTGCTGCATGCCGAACCGGAACCACCGGCACAATTCCCGTTGCGCCTATTAACCCTGGTGCGCCGCAAAGCCATCCATTCCCAGATACTGCCCGAGGATCAAAAACAACCGCCGGTGGTGTGGGTGGCGCCGGATAGTCGATGCCTTGAAAATCTGAACCTGGAAAAACCCGTGGAGCTGGTTTCACCGCTGGGGCGGTTGAAAGTCAGCGTGCAGACGCTGCCGGATCTTCATGCGGATGTTGTCATCTATCGCCGGGGGGATTGGATTAGTCAGGGCGGCGGTGTTAATCAGCTGATTGCGGCCCGGTTAACCGACATCGGCTCGGGCGCCGCGTATTATGATCAGTATGTCAGATTGGAGAACGCTTAAATGTCCATCGCTTCGATGGACGATCGTCTCCGCCCCTCGGGCGGAACTAAAGGAGCGGCCAGAATGGCCTTGCGGAGCGGCTCTTAGAGCCTTTAAGCGCGTTCCTGCGGAACTTGAGGATAGAGCTTCAAATGAAATGCTTATCAAGCGCAGCGCTCCTGACGCCCTGTATTAACACCGTTTGTATGATTACGTTTTCTTTTGCAATTAAAAATTAAGGAGATATTTGATGCCTCGACCACCAAGGCCGCCTGAAGCGCTGCTGGATATCTGCAATCGCTGGTCCGAATCCGTTGAGGGGATTTCCGGGGATGCGGCGCGCATGGAATTTTTTCAAAGTGAGCTGCCGGTTTTTTTGCGGAAGCAATTAATATTTGAAAAACTATTAAAAAACATTAAAGCCGGCAGGCCGTATCCGGACCTGCGGCAGGCTCAGATGATTGATGATGAAATTCTGCTGTATCTCAATCCGAAGCGGCTTTTTTCCCTGCGCATGTTTCTTTACGGTCCCGGGGAATATACCCCGATTCATGATCATTCATCCTGGGGTGTCTCGGGTCCAGCGGCCGGAGAACTGGGGGTGATCCGCTACGCACGAGAAGACGATGGCAGTGTTGAAGGGTACGCCCAATTAATGCAGGCGGCCCCGGCTTATCTGAAGCCCGCAGAAATCGAATTGACGCGTCCCTTAAACGAAGGCATTCATCAAACGGGCAATCCGGTTGACGGCACAACCATTATGATCAGTGTGTACGGAAGTCCCATTCGTCGGCTTTATATCAACCGCTTTGACTATAAGACCAGCAAAGTTGAGAAGCTGTATCCGCCGCGCATAAAGAAGAAAATGCTGGCTATTGAGGCTCTAAAACAGCTAAATAAATAGGTGTCAGCAAGTCGGTTAGGGTTCCAACTGTTTGATGGGTTTGATTGGTTTAATTCGTTCAATTAGTTCGGTTTTAAGCCAACCAATTCAATCAATGAAACCAATAAAACGAATCTAACGAGTCCTCTGAACCCTTGAACCTTTGATTAGGAGCGACCGATGCCGGAAAAAAAAGACTACGACGTTATCATTTTAGGCACCGGACCTGCCGGATTACAGGCGGCGATTCATGCTGCCCGTAAAAAAGTTTCCGTGCTGGTATTGGGCAAGGAGACCAAAAGCAGCCTGTTTCATGCCCATGTTGAAAATTTTTGCTGCATTTTCAATATCACCGGTGAGGAAATGCTGAATGTCGGCCGACAGCAGGCGGCCAATTTTGGTGCAGATTTACTTGACGAAGATGTATTGAACATTTTGCCTGATGGGCAGCAGTTTTATATTATTTCCGAGAGTGGAACAGAGCTGACCTGCAGAGCCCTTATCGTGGCCACCGGTGCGGCCCGCAACAAACTGGGCGTTTCCGGGGAAAAAGATTTTCTGGGCCGCGGTGTCAGCTATTGTGTGGAATGCGATGCCAATTTTTTTAAGGATGAGGATGTTGCTGTGGTGGGCGGCGCCAGTGCGGCGGTTGGCGGTGCACTCACGCTGCTGGACTATGCCAAAACCGTAAACCTGATCTATGACAAGTTGGATGTTGCCGATACCCTGGCCACAGAACTCAAAAAAAGTAATGTGGTAATACATGAAAATGCAAAAGTAAAAAAAATCTCCGGCGATACCGCTGTTAAGGAGATTATTTTGGAGGACGGGGCAAAAATACCTGCGGCAGGCGTTTTTATTGAGCTGGGTGCCAGGGGCGTTATGGAACTGGCCGGGCATATCGGCTTAAAATTTGACGATGAAATGAAATATATTCAAACCAATAAAAAAATGGAAACAAATGTGCCGGGGGTTTATGCTGCCGGCGATATCTGCGGCCCCCCCTGGCAGATGGCAAAAGCGGTGGGTGAAGGCTGCGTCGCCGGCATCGCCGCCGCCACTTACGCCAAAAAGTTAAGAAAGTCCAATTAGCTATTCTGCGGCTGGCAACTGGTCGCCGGCATCGTGCTTCTGGCCTCAAATAGGTTTCAGGTGTCAGTGTTCAGGTGTCAGGATTACGAACCTGATGACGCGGGAATTATCAGATTCGGCACGGTGTCATATATTTGCTGATACCTGACACCCGACACCTCAAAACTTCTGGTTGCTGACACCTGAAACCTGTCAACTATCGGTTACCAGCGGGAAGATTTAGGCCTTGACAGGTGCACCGGCCTGCTGTTTGGCATAACGCTGGCGGATGCTTTCGACTGCCTTGCGGGCGGCTTCTGCCTGTGCTGTCTTTGTACTTGCCATTTTTTTGAGGAAGGCTTCGGAATTGACGGTGCCAATTTTACCCAGGGTCGCGATGGCAGCGGAGAGAATCGCGGTGTGATGCGGAGAGGCTGATTTTTTTAGCCGTTTAAGAATTCCTTTTTTTTGCCCGTTGATCATCTGAACGATCTCCAGCAGAGATTCTTCGACGGCCTGGATATTTTTGATATTAATTACCGTTCCCAGAGTTCTGATGATATTGCATACTTTGCGGCTGTGCTGGGCTGCCGCTTCCTCTTCTTGCGGAATTTCGGTTTTGATCATCTCAATGATTCTGGCGATGGAAGTTTCTGACAGCGGGGCGAGTTCACTCAATGCGGCTGTCGCCCGCCATTGAACCTTGTCATCAGGATCCTCTAGCGCGTCGACGACGATTTGTTGGGCATCAGGGGGCTTTAAAGTGAGGAAGGTATGTAAGGCCTCGTCCCTCACCCGGGGGTGCTCGTGTGATATAAACTGACGCGCCCGCTCGATTTCTTTTTGGCCTTTGCCCACAAATCTGAGAATCATCAAGGTGTTACGTAATAAATACCAGGGCTGGTCGGGGTTGCCCAGAGCCTTGAGAACCCAGAGACGGGCCATCTCGCCCTGCTGGATGAGGGCATCGGTTGCGAATTTGCGGGCCTGGCGATTTTCAGTCTCGCTGAGAACTTTGCTTAAAATCTCAATCCCCTGAGATCCCAACAAACCGGCGATTTCATCAATAATTTCACGTTCAGCGGCTTCCACGGTTTCATATGCAGCCACCAGGTCCTCTGTCAAATTCTTATAAATAAATCTTTGCGGCGTGGGTGATAGGCTGCTGTCTTTTTTAAAGGCCTCATTTTCTTTGCCGGCCCTATCCGCTGCCCGGGTTAGCAAAAGGGCAATTTTCCAGTCGTTATCTTCAAAAAGTGTCGGAAAGATTCTTCGGCAAAATTTGACCAGAACCACCGCATCGTCGGTTGTTTCAGCATTCAGGAGTCTGCGAACATAGGCCGAAAGGTGGGCCTGTGCATCTCTGGTCATTACCAAGGTATTCACCAGATATTGAACATCCGGCGGCAGTTCTTCAAAAGAGAGGACTTCATTTAAATAGAGTTCTTCAAGGAAGCTTTGCGCGCCGCTGACATCCGCCATTACCAATCGACGGACAACCCATTTAAGAATTCGTTTGACGCCGTCAACCCGCCTGACCAAAGTCGGATTGTTCAAATCTTGCGCATGCTTTTCCCGCAGATCATTGAGTTCGGCAAAAATAAATTGGGAAGTGGGCAACAGGGTGTCTAAGGGAAAAGATTCAATAATAACCTGCTCGATGTCTTCCTTCTCAATGCCATCCACATGTTTGGCGATGATGTAACAATTGATGACCAGGTCTTTCAGAAACTCGGGGTGCCTGAGGGGGCGGATGATATCCTGGATAATTTGAAGTTTTAAGGTCCGAATATTTTCATCGGAACCCCCCTGAAACATGGGCAGCATCTTAAGATCTTTCGCCAGGCGTTGAATCGCCATTTCGACCCGCCAGGGAAGGTTTAATTCCAGCATGATCAGGTCGTCCATAAAAACCGTGGATACCGTGGATATTTCGGTAATCCCATGCTCCGCCAGAGCCGTGGACAGCAGCTGGCCAATCTTAGTGCCTTCACCGCTGTCGGCCTTGGGATCGCTCATGATATCCACAAAGCTTTCGAAATGCTCCAGGGTGATATCATTTTTGATGGCAAAGCTTACCAGCGCTTTGCGCTTGAAATATTCTGTCAATTTGGGAAGGAACAATTCAGCCATACCCGTCCCGACGAGTGTTCGCACATTAACCGGTTCATCAAGAATTCCGGTAATCAGAATATCGACTTTTTCGCGGGTTTCCTGCTTGGTGATCTCGACCTGTCTGGATTCGCCCAGACAGTTTTGAAACTTTTCATACAAACCCTGCTTGGCGCCTTCAGAACCGGGATGATCCGCAGAATAGTAACCGCTGCGCAGCATGGCTTTGGTCAGGTCCATGAGAAACTCACCGGAGGGCTTAACCTTTTTGCGTTCTTCTGGGGTTAGATCCTTTTTTTCAGCGGTCGGCGCAACGGTGAGTTCAAGTGGCGGGATATCCTCTTTCTCAACCTTTTCCTGTGCGACTGCTTTGCGCAGCCAATCCAGGGAGAGTTTGGCCTCGCCGTCGTCTTCGAGCGCGGCTTCATCCAGATCATTCAATTCGCTGTCAGCTTGGTGTGAAACCGGGTGCGTATCGACAGCAGGTGTGTCGGATTCGGTGGGTGGCGTCAATCCCAGCAATATTTGATAGTCTGAATGTTTGCACAACACCGCGTTCAATTCATTTAGAATCACATCCGGTCCGCCCACCACCTCAAGCACCATCCCGGTCGGTTTTTGGAGTATGGTGGCCGCGTGCTCATCTATGGTTTTGGCAACCGTCCCCTCGACGGTGAATACGTTGTCGATTCCTGGAACAGTGAAATTTAAAGTCAGGGCGGTTTCTAAGGGAAGGAGGGTTTTGGACGGCAGAAATATCCTCCCGCTTTTTAGCAGGGCATAGTCCCGGCTGAATCGCTCGGCCGAGCGATAGTTCAATTTTATAGCTTTTGGTTCCAATTTTTTATTTGGATGGCATGACAGCAAAAAAATCTATATTTTCATATAATTATATTGAATTTACATGAGATTGTCAAAATCTTACAGCGGTTCGCTTTTGTTAAGGAATAAAACCCATTAAAATCATTTATAAATTTTGTCCTGCCGCTATCAAAAACAAAACCGGGCAGTGCGGATTTCAAGGCCCGAAAAAACTGAGTTTTGCCCGTTTTTCAAACATCGAGGTTTAATTGTTTGCAATTCGCCATTTAATTTTTGTTTTGGTAGTGTTATTCTTCGCAAAAATTCACGCGCGCAAAGACGCTCAGGCGTTTCAAAGTTTTATTTATAATTCTTTGCGGCTTAGCGGCCTTGCGTGGGCCATAATATAAAAAAGGAATTCTGAAATGACCCAGCGGACAATCCCGGCGAGGAAAGATATCCCCGATGAGCACAAATGGGATCTGGAGCCTTTATTTCGTTCAGATGAAGATTGGGAAAAAGGGGTTGCCGAGGTTGAAAGCCGTATCGATTTATATGCTGATTATAAGGGTCGATTGAAGGATTCGGTTGAGGTTTTTAAGGAGGCCATTGATTTTCATCTATCCCTCACACGCAAAATGGAAAGAATTTACACTTATGCCCATTTAAAAAGTGATGAAGATAAATCAAATCAATTCTACCTGGGCCTTCATCAACGTGCCGTGAGTTTAAATACCCGGGCTTCGGAATCTGCAAGCTTCATAACACCCGAGATTCAGTCGATACCGGATGACCAAATGAATTCATTTCTGGCCGATGATTCGCTTGCGGAATATAAGTTTTTTCTTGAAAAAATCCTGCGATATAAACCCCACACCCGCAGCCAAACAATCGAGCATGTTCTGGCCATGAGCCGGGAATTGGCCAATGCACCGGCTCAGGTATTCGGGCAATTGGATAATGTTGATTTGAATTTCGGCAGCCTGGAAGATGAGAACGGAAAAAAGATCGAATTAAGCCATGGAAATTTTAGCACGTTTTTGATCAGCCCCAACAGAGATTTACGCCGGAAGTCTTTTTTTCAATATTATCAGGCTTACGAAAATCATAAACACACACTGGCGGCAACCCTGTTGCATGCCATTAAAAAAGACCTGTTTTTTTCCAGAGTTCGTCATTTCGACAATTGCAGGGCATCCGCATTGTTTGCCGACCGTATTCCTGAGAGCGTTTATGACAACCTCATCGAAACGGTGAACAGCAATCTGGCGCCGCTTTTCAAATATCTGAATTTTCGTAAACAGGCCCTTGCGTTATCGGACCTTCACTTTTATGATACCTATGTGCCGATCGTCACGGATGTGACTTTTGACACCCCTTACGAGGCGGCGGTCGATATGAGCGTCCAGGCCATGCGTCCGCTGGGAGATGAATATTTAAAGATATTAGAGGAAGGCCTGCTCGGCGGATGGGTGGACCGCTATGAAAACCGGGGGAAACGAAGTGGTGCCTATTCAGCGGGGAGCTACGATTCACCGCCCTATCTACTTTTAATGAGAACCTGCTGAGCCGCTATCTTCTGGAACATTACAAAAACGATCCTGCCAAAACGGCATACATTCTAAACCGGGAAATCGACAATATTCGCGCCACGCTTTTCAGACAAACCATGTTCGCAGAATTCGAAAAGATCACCCACCGGATCGTTGAAGACAATGCACCACTAACCCTTGATGTGATAACCGAAACATACCGGAAACTGCTGGAAACTTACTTTGGCGATACATTGGTCCTGGACCCGGCGCTAAGTCTGGAATGTTTAAGAATTCCCCATTTCTATTCTGCTTTTTACGTCTATAAATACGCCACCGGAATCTCAGCGGCCATTGCGCTTGCCGATAAAGTTGTTAATGAAGGCACATCCGCCAAGGCGGCCTATTTAAATTTTTTAAAACTGGGCGGCAGCAAATTTCCGCTGGACGAACTTGTTGATGCCGGCGTTGATATGCAGTCTCCGGAACCGATTCAGCGCGCGATCCAGTATTTTTCTGATCTGGTAGACCGGCTCATCGATGCGTATCAAGCGCTTGGTTCATCGGTTAGATAATAGAAGACCGATGTCAGAGTTCAGATGACAGATGACAATCGGAAAGTAGGGCGGGCCTCTGTGCCCGCCGGTCGGAGATCGGCACAGAGGCCGACCCTCTAACGGGCCATAATTAAGGTTTCAGTGTTCAGGTGTCAGGATTCAATGATTGCGGAATTCAGGAATTAGATGACTGGAAACCTTCAAATCCTAAATTTGCTTGCTGACACCCGAAACCCGACACCTAAGTATTAAAGGAATTAATGCCCAGATCTGGTGGTTATTATTTGAAATTTAATCAGCTCTAAATTGGAGGAACGCATGGACTATAAAGTCATCATCGTCGGGGCAGGCCCCGCCGGGATTTTTGCGGCCTTAACCCTTGCCGATCAGGCGATTAAACCGATTCTTTTGCTCGAACTCGGCAAAGATCTCAGTGAACGCAAACGCCGCAACTCGAGTGATATGCTCTGCGGATGGGGAGGGGCCGGCGCCTATAGCGACGGCAAATTGACCTTATCGTCCGAGGTCGGGGGGTTGTTGGGGGAGTACCTGGAACCGGATTCGCTCAATGAGATCCTGCAAACATCAGATAAAATCTGGGTAGAACACGGTGCGCCTGAAGTTGTATTTGGCGAGCCATCACCCGAACTGGAAGATCTGGCCGACCGGGCCCGTCTGGCCAATTTGGACTTAATTCCATCGCGCATCCGGCATATCGGAACTGAAAACTGTCAGGTGGTCTTAGATCGATTGCGCCAATCTATGGTCGGTCGCGTCGAAACCCGCACCAGCAGTCCGGTTGAAAACCTTCTGGCTGAAAACGGCCGGATCCAGGGCGTCAAATTGGAAAGCGGCGAGACCCTTACGAGCCAATTTGTTGTTGCCGCACCTGGGCGCTCCGGAGCCAGCTGGATGAAAAAGGAAGCCGAATCCCTGGGGCTGAATACCCAGGCCAGTCCGGTGGACATCGGCGTTCGGGTGGAATTGCCGGCCGCGGTCTTAAAAAAAATTACCGATATTATCTACGAATCGAAGCTGATTTATTACTCTAAAACTTTCGACGAAAAGGTGCGTACGTTCTGTATGAACCCCTATGGTGAGGTTGTCATCGAGAAAACCAAGGAGGTCGTTACCGTCAACGGCCACAGCTATGCCAGGAAAAAAAGTGAAAATACGAATTTCGCCATTTTGGTCAGCAGTGCATTTACCGAACCCTTTGATGACCCCATTGGATACGGATTGTACATTGCCAGGCTGGCAAACCTTTTGGGCAATGGGCCCATTGTTCAGCGGCTGGGAGATCTGCTGGCCGGGCGGCGCAGCACTCCTGAACGCATCAATCGCTGCCTGACGCGGCCAACACTTCCTGAGGCCACTCCCGGTGATTTGAGCTTTGTGTTTCCCTACCGGCACCTTCAAAGCATTATTGAAATGCTTCGGGCACTCGAAAAAATAGCACCGGGTGTAAATTCACGCCATACGCTTCTGTACGGGGTTGAAGTAAAATTTTATTCCAACCGCATTGAATTGTCTTCGGAATTAGAAACCGGTGTGCAGAATTTATTTGCCATCGGTGATGGGGCCGGCATCACCCGGGGATTGATCCAGGCTTCTGCCTCCGGCATTCTTGCTGCCCGCACCATCGCTCAACGGCTTAATGGCGGTGGTAAGTAGTCACCTGAAATTGAAGCTTATATATTATTTGTTAATACTTTTTCACCACGAAGGACACGAAGGGCACAAAGTTTCCAAAGGATTTTTGAGGATTTCTTATTATTTCATTCTTTGTGTTCTTCGTGAACTTTGTGGTTTTCTAGTTATTACCGAATTATTAGGACGAATTGGCACTCAGCTAGAGTTTAAATAATTTGAAAGGAGGCGTCATGAGCGATCAAGTTGTCTATATATCAAAGGTAAAAATTGAACGGGTCAAAGGCCCATTGCGTCGTGCTTATTTGCCCCAGGAAGATGAACCGGTGCTGTTTGGCGTTCATTCAGAAATTGCCAAGCATTACGGTGTTGACCCTCAGGTCCACGAACCCCATGCCACCACACTGGATTACGTTGTCGCCGCCGCCGCCGGCTGACTGACCGGCACGTTTGGCGGCGCGCTGGAAGCGCGCGAAATTCCGGCCGGTGAAGGCCGGCTGATTTCAGAGGCAAGGGGAGAGATTGAAAAAGACGGCAAGGTGCTGATCATTCGCCGGATTCATGTAACCTATCAGCTTAAATTAAAACCGGAGCAGCAGGAGACCGCTCAAAAAGTCCATGGTTTCCACGCTGATTTTTGCCCGGTTGCCCGGTCGATCAAAGGCAGTATTGATATTACGACTGAACTAAAGATGGAAGATGCCTAATCCTGGTTTCTGGCTGCTGGCTTCTGGCCACCGGCCGCTGGTCGCTGGCTGGTGGCAGCCACAGAGGGCTGCCCTGCGTTTTGGTAAAGACCATGTTCTATCTTGCGTAGGGCCGGCCTCTGTGCCGGCCAGCAAATACCGGAGGCGGATCCTTATTTGCCTGGACCGATAGAAAGACAATGGAAATGGTTGATATTCGTCTGTTTGGTAAACTTCGCCGTTTTGTCAAAGAACCCCAAGCGGGTCATGACAATCTGATGCGGATTGCTCCCCAGCCGGAAGAAACACTGGAGCAGCTTTTAGCTCGTATCGGAATCCCGCTTGATGAAATTTATACGATATTTCTCAATTCCAAACTGCTCGCATCCCGCAGTCTAATGGCATACCGGATGGGGTATCAGCAGGTTCACGAAAACCCGCTCGATTGGAACTTGGAAGTTGCGCTCAAGGAGGGGGACCGGATCGGCCTATTTGGAAGAGACATGGCAGCGCTGGTAGTTTAGGGCCAAGTTTTTCAGCCGCGTCCTGATTGAAAAATCCGGAGAGCAATTTCCGGCACGCGATGATAAAATAATAATTGCATTGAATGTTTGTTCTTTATGGATGCCATCTACCAGGAGATCGCCAATTTAATGGTGAATCTGAAGCCATGTGTGGCGCTAACCGGTGCCGGGATTTCTGCCGAAAGCGGCATCCCGACCTTTCGCTCCAAAGGCGGCCTCTGGGAAAAATATGATCCCATGATTTATGCCTCGATAGAGACCTTCAGGGAGGACCCGTCTAAATACTGGATTATCCGCGGAGAATTCATCCGCAACTACGATACCTATCAGCCCAACAAAGCCCACCATGCGCTGGCCGAACTCGAAAAAATGGGGATCGTGCATCATGTGATTACCCAGAATATTGACGGTCTGCATAAAAAAGCCGGCAGCAGAAACGTAACTGAAATTCACGGGAGCCTCAGGGAGACCTATTGCCTGCAATGCAACAAAGAATTCATCGCCCCGCACGTGCCGGAGGGCATGCCGCCTTATTGCGAGTGCGGCGGGGTGCTCAAGCCCAACACGGTATTGTTTGGCGAGCAACTACCGGAAGGCGCCCTGGAAACCGCCTATCATGAATCGGCAGCCTGCAAACTGATGCTGGTCATCGGCACCTCGGCGGTGGTCCAGCCAGCAGCTTCTCTGCCTGTTCTGGCTCAGCAGAAAGGGGCCAAAATCGTGGAAGTGAACATCGAGTGCGCATTTGCCGGTGCGGATTTAGTGCTGGCAGAAAAAGCCGGCATCGGCCTTTCAGGTATTTTAGAGGAGGTCAAAAAGATTCTGGGATAGGAAGGGAAAATGTCATTTTGGGATTTGAAGAATTTGAAACTGGAAGCCTTTCGGCCCGGAATATTCAGCAAGGCCGAAATCGGTGATCGGCTGATAATGGCGTACATGGAAATCGAGGCGCATCAGGAAGATGCCGGCCATGAGCATCCTTTTGATCAATGCGGAATTGTTGTGCAGGGTCAGATTGAAATGTTTATCGGAGATGAGAACAAAATACTGGCAGAAAATGAAACCTATTTCGCCCCTGCGGGTATAAAACATGGCTGGAAAACTTCCGATAAACCGGCCAAGATCTTAGACGTGTCCATAAAACAAACCTAGAAGTGGTTTCAAAACCTCAGCTAAGGTTCCCCGCTTTAACGCGGGATTGCACGTCTTTATTTTAATAAATTAATGTGTGCATCAAGGCAAGGCGCAGGCCGATCGAGAAAGCGCAGCATACATATGGGTATGTGAGCATTTACCGGAGGCTGTGCTGCACCCTAATAGATAAGATCAGATGCGAATCCCGCACCAGCGGGGCAACGCAGCCATTGGGCCTTAGGTGGGGTTTTGAAACCACTTCTAGTCTTATCAATTGAGACTATACCTGACTGTCCAGATAACTGAAGGAGGATCCATGTCAAAAGTCATTATCGAGACGCATGATGCCGTAGCCGTTTTGCGATTAAACAACGGAGTCACCAATGCCATCAGTCCTGAATTGGTGGATGATCTACTGGAGACGGTAAAACAGATAAAAAGCGAATTTAACGGAATGGTATTAGCCGGTGGGGATAAGTTTTTCTGCATCGGCTTTAATTTGCCGATGCTGCTGCAACTGGATCGACCGGATATGACTGAATTTTATACCCGGTTTAACCAGGCGGTTTTAGATCTTTATACGTTGCCGATGCCCACCGCCTGCGCCATTGATGGCCATGCCACTGCCGGTGGGGCGATCACTGCCCTGGGCCTTGATTTCCGCTTCGTATCTTCGGGCCGCAGACTCATCGGCTTTAACGAAGTCAAAATTGGCCTGCCGACCCCCTATCTGGCCGACTTAATCCTGAGACAGATCGTTGGTGATCGCTGTGCCACTGAACTGATGTTTACCGGGGAATTTGTTGAGACGCAACAGGCGCAAAAAATCGGTTTGATTGATAATGTGTTTCAGCCGGAAAATCTGGAAGAAAAGGCAGTCGCTAAAATTGCAGAATTGGCAGCCTTGCTGCCTTACGGAATTACAGTAACTAAAAATAACCGTGTTGAGGCGGTAAGAGCCAGATACGAAGAAATGCGCAGCGCGGATGCCGAATGGTTTCTGGACTGCTGGTTCAAACCGGCGGTTCAGGAGCTTTTGAAGGAGGCGGCTAAAAAGTTCTAGAAAGGGTTTTAAAAATATATCTAACGCTCTTGCTCTGTGCTATGAAACGATTCAAGATGATCGAATTAAACCGGTTGAGCCTGTTGAGCCCGTTAGCCCGTTGCCGGTTGTCTTGTTGAAAAATAAAATCAGACATTTTTCCTTATTAAACGGCCTAACGGAACCACGCGCTCAACGGGCAACCGGCTAACCTACTATAAAGACACTTTGCAGTTGACCCGACGGGCAGGCTTAAGATAATCTGGTCGGAAATTAACGCGCCGGTTGAATGGGTAGAAAGTTTACGATGGAATTTGATAGAGGCAAGGTTACATTTATCTTTCTGGGCATATTAGTGCTGGTTGCTGTGGGGGTTGTCTTAAAAACCGCCCAATCGGTCATTCTTCCCCTGGTTATTGCCTGGCTGCTGTCCTTTCTTGTAGGTCCGGCGATCAATTTCATGACCGCCCGCAAAATACCGACAACCCTGGCCGTTTTAATTATCCTGATTGTTTTGCTCGGTATTTTTTGGTTATCCGGAACATTTTTGTATGCCCGGTTTGCGGCATTTGTCGAAGCCTACCCTAAATACCATGCGCGATTCACGGATCTGATTACCATGATAACCAGCAAATGGAATCTGGAGTTCGATCCCCTCGCAGGCATTAACTGGGGTCAGAACATCGGGCGCTTTCTGGCATCTTTTTCACGATCCATTTTTGCCTTTGTCTCCCAGCTGGTTCTGGTAACCATTTTCCTTTTCTTCATCTTGCTGGGCAAACCCTTTTTTCGATACAAAATTCTTAAATCTTTTTCATCCGAAGATGCCGACCAGATTGCCCGTATTACCTTTTCAATTACCGGCCAGATCCGGCGCTATCTGTCCCTGCAATTTTTAATCAGCTTTACCACCGGCGTTCTGGTATGGCTGGCGTTGGAATTAATCGGGGTGGATTTTGCGGTGACCTGGGGGGCGCTGGCGTTTTTCCTTAATTTTATTCCAACGGTCGGTTCGATAGTCGCTTCCATACCGCCTGTTTTGCTTGCGCTGGTCCAATTCTATCCCTCTTTTTGGCCTGCTGTGATCACCCTTTTATCGGTGACCACCATCCAGATGGGCATGGGAAACGCCCTGGCGCCCAAGATCC
>WOR8_10002461_pt1 | contig 18310 bp, 17 predicted proteins | sample DeeMarSeWOR38_10_FD_19890 | JGI IMG/M metagenome (IMG submission 19890)
AAGACATTTTTTTAGAATTAGATCAAATGAAAATAGAGAATGGAGTTGGAAGTTATGTTCCAAAACTTGGAAAAGAAATGTTTAGAGATGCACTTGCAAAACATAATATCGTTCTTCATATCGATGATCATGAAGAGGATTCTATGAAAGGTGGAGAGATAATTCCATTTATGGAGAGAGTTCCAAGTGGTGGACAAAGGACCATCTATAATGATTATTTCTTGCATAATGGTTTGTATAAATGGCGTCAGGGAATATTTCATTATGGAGTTGTGGTTTATAGATATGAGGGATTAGCTGGATTTGCATTCAATGGGGGAGATTATTCATATCCTTATTTAGATGCTATACTTATTACTACAAGGTATCATGATAAAATGAGTGAACGGACTATAAAAAACATACTCAACACAATGGTTTTAGATGATGCTAAAAGAAAGGCGCAAGTATATGCAAGTGTTTTGATGCATGAAACCGGACATATTCTGGGAATTAATAGGTGGAATACCCCAGGTTGTGATAATCGGGATACTTATACCCCCAGTCAACCAGGTTGGTGGACGTATGCTCCTTACAGGAGTTGCATGAACTACAGGTATGTTTTTGAAATTGTTGGTTACTCTGATGGATCTCGTGGAAAAAACGATTTCGATGATTGGGGGAGAATAGATTTAACAAGATTTCAGGGATAATCCTAACCTCTATAACCAAAAAATCACTTATTCGTTTCAAATCTTCTCCTTAAGTAACTGCTAAATAAATAGGTAAGGACCATAATTATAGTCCTTTTATCTTTCTTTTTTTATTTATTATAAAACAAGTGTTACAATAAATATTCCATGCCAAATTGCTCTCATTACTACAAAAACTAATACAAAATCTTGGACTATAACTCATAGTCCCTTTTTCTTTTTTTATTTCTGGGATATATTTAAAAGATTTTTCTCCCACTTCGATTATTAATTCTTTTAATACTATGATTTGGAATAAAGCCAAACGGTTCAAACTTTTTATCAATAATACGACCTATATGAACTCCATTATCTGTGATGCGGATTGCATCAAAGTGTTCTTTATTATTATCATAATAAATTATGGTAATATCCTGTAATATCTCGATTGATTCAAACCTCCATTATTGGAAGTATATGATATATATCATAGACTTGGGCTTTTGGGGAGATATAGTTTTATTTTAATTTTTTGAATAAGATACCTATTTCAGCACTTTTATTTTTAATAATGTTTCTTCTTTGATTAATTGAGGGAATGATATTTTTCCAGTTCATTTTGATATTATTTTTTAATATATTGTTGTTAAATGAATTATTAAGAATAAAATCTCTCCACTTATTTACACTCTCATTAACATTGTCAAAGCAATGACCACATAAACTATGGTTCTTCCCCATAGTTGGATGCTGGTAACCCTCGAAAATCCCCAGCGTCTTACCGCACTCTTTACATTCTACCATTTTTTCTTATCACCAAAAATAGTATCGTGATACAGTATCATAAAACCCCAATCCCAGTTTTTTTCCGATAATTCTAAAATACCAGTTCGCTGTTTACTTTTAGGAAATATTGGGGGAGAAAGAACGGTGGACCTCGACTTGAAAGACAGAAAGATACTCTATGAACTTGATTTAAACTGTAGACAGTCAAACGCTCAAATAGGTAAAAAAGTAGGATTATCTAGGAAAGTAGTTGAATATCGTATCAAAAGGATGGAAGATGAAGGGATTATAAAAGGATATTATACCTGTATTGACTCATATAAACTAGGTTATTATTTTTATAGGTTTTATATAAACTTCCAATATGTATCCTCTGATTTAAAAAATGAGATTATCAAACATTTCGTGAATTATAAAAATATAAGCACTGTATCGACTCAAAAAACAATGTTTGACTTAGTTGTTGTTTTTTGGGTTAATAACATAAATGAATTTTATGACTTCTGGGAAAAGACCTTAATAAAATATGGTGATTATTTTGCTGAGCAAAAATTTTCACTTTACATTAAGGGTTATGGATATCCAACTTCTGTTCTTATAATGAAAAATGAGACAACAAATTTAGAAGAAATTGAAACTTTTGGAATAACTAAAAAATATACAATTGATAAAACAGATTTTGATTTATTAAATATTTTATCATTAAATGCAAGAATAACTACAATAGAGTTAGCTAAACATCTTAAAAGCTCTTCTCAAACAGTTACTTATAGAATGAATAATCTTGTAAAAAATGGAATAATACAATCTTTTCGAGTGATCTTTAATTATGAGAAAATTAATCTTAGTAGAGTAAAAGTCGATATGTACTTAAAGGAGCACGGTAGAAGATATGAGTTAGTCAGATATATCAAATCCTTACCTAATCTACGTTATTTTAGCACTTCTGTGGGTCTGTGTGATTTGGAGTTAGAATTTTTAGTTAAAGATAGTGATGAATTACTACTTATAATTGAAAATATTGATAGGAAATTTCCTGGTTCTATGAAGAAGTATAATTATTATGCAGGAATTAGAGATTATATTGAGAGTTTCATGCCAAAAATGGAATTCAAATAAAAAGGAAATATTATGGTAGACCTCGATTTGAAAGACAGAAAAATACTCTATGAGTTAGATTTAAACTGTCGTCAATCTAATGCTCAAATTGGGAAGAAAGTAGGATTATCTCGGAAGGTAGTTGAATACAGAATTAAGAGGATGGAAGATGATGGAGCAATCACAGGATATTCAACATTAATTGATATATTTAAACTTGGATACCACGTGTATCGTTTATATTTAAAATTACAAGATATTCCTCCAGATATTAAAAATGAGCTGGTTAGTTTATTTATTAATTATAAAAATGTTTGGGTAGTACATTCAACAACTGGGAAATTTGATATAGGTTCTGTTATTTTTGTTGACAATGTATATGAGTTCTATAATTTTTACAATAATATCGTTGATAACTATGGGAATTATATTTCTGAAAAAACTACAGGAATATATGTAATTGCAGATGAGTATGAAAAAACATATCTGCTTTCAGAGGTTAAAGATAATCATAAAAGATTACATTACCCTATAATATGCGATGGTTCTATTTGTGAAATAGATGAGTTAGATTATAAAATTCTTAATAAGATTGTTGTAAACGCTAGAATACCCTTAATAAAATTAGCTGATGAGTTGAAAACTTCTCATCAAACAATTAATAATAGGATTAAATGCTTGTTATCAAATGGAGTGATAAAAAATTTTAGAGTCGACATTGACTTTTCAAAAATTGGATTAAAATATTTTTATATTCAATTTATTTTAAAGGATACATCAAAAAGAAATGATATAATAAACTTTGTAAAACTTCTCCCATCGTTTAAATGTCTAAACGTTGCAATTGGATATACCGAAATGGATTTAGAATTTATTTTTAACACCATTGAGGAAATGGATGATTTGTTAGATAAACTTGAAAATAAATTTCCAAATTCAATAAGAAGCTTTTATTATTTTAAAAATAGACAAACCCATAAAGAACGTTGGCTTCCAGAAATGGAATTCAAATAAAAAGTAATATATCAACATATATGCCATGAGATAAATTATTCAATAGACCATTTCCAAACTGGTTACAATCTCATCCTAACTTTTTCCCATTACTGCAAAAACTACTACAACAACTCGGATTTGAACTATAAAACAATAATCCTTTTCATTTTTTTTTTTTATTGTTTATTTCATTTTTTCAAAAAAATTAATTTTCATAATTTTTATAGAAAATATTTAAATTTGTTTTATCATATAGGTAAGTTATATCATAAGGGGGAGTTATAGATGAAAATAAAAAAACAATTATTATTTGTAAGTATATTGGTAACTTTAGGATTGGTAACATCCAATATCGCCGCATCTGTTGATTTATCAATGGATAAAAATGAAGAAGTTGTTTCGGTACTTATTTATTTAAAAGATCAGGTTGACCTTGATGAAATTAATAAGCAAATGGATAATCAGAAGGCAACATTACAACTTCGTCATAGGACAATTATAGTTGCACTTCAGAATACTGCAGCTGAATCTCAATCCAAATTAGTTGATTATCTAAATGTAATTCAGAGTCTGGAAATTGTTAAAGAATTTGAGTGTTTTTGGATTAGCAATATCATTCGAGTTGATACCTATCAAAGTGTTGTCGATAAAATAGCTAAACGTGATGATGTTCTAAGGGTATATCCAAACTATGGTATTGAATTAATTGAACCAATAAACAAAAAATTTGAAAGTGAATCTAGTTATAAAAACGGGGTTGAACCTGGTGTTGAGGCTGTTAGAGCACCAGAGGTCTGGGATGAATTTGGAATTACAGGTGAAGGAGTTTTAGTTGCAACACTTGATACTGGAGTAGATGGTAATCATCCTGCACTTGCTGATAGATGGGCAGGAGTTGCCGATCCTAGGTATGAAGGACATCCAGAGTGGGCTTGGTATGATCCATATGCAGGTCAGAATGATTTTCCTTATGATTCCTGGATTCATGGTACCCATACAATGGGAACTGTGTGTGGTGGCGCTCCAGGAGATCAAATTGGAGTTGCACCAGGAGCTATGTGGATATCTGCAGCACCGATAGACCGAGGTGGAGGCATCCAGAGAACTGTTTCAGATGCAATTAAATCATTCGAATGGTTAATTGACCCTGATGGTAATCCAGATACAAATTGGGATGTCCCAGATGTTTGTTCAAATTCATGGGGGATATGTGATTGGCATGGATATGATCCCTGCGATGAAACATTTTGGACTTTTCTTGATGCCTGTGAGGCTGTAGGAATTGTAATTATTTTTTCAGCGGGTAATGAGGGTAGTTATGGTTTGCGTAGACCTGCTGATCGAGCAACTGATGACTATCGAACCTTTGCAGTTGGAGCAGTGGATGGAAATGACCCAGACTGGCCTATTGCAGATTTTTCATCTAGAGGTCCAACGTATTGTACTCCAAATGGTAGCGAAGCAATCAAACCAGATATCGCGGCACCTGGTGTTTACGTGCGTTCATCAATACCTGGAGGTGGTTATTATGAACTGGATGGTACTTCAATGGCATCACCACATGTCAATGGTGTTGTTGCATTAATACGTGAAGCTAATCCAAATCTTGGCGTTAAGCAAATAAAGGAAATCATCTTTCAAACAGCATATGACTTAGGCGATCCAGGTGAAGATAACTCATATGGCTGGGGAATGGTTGATGCCTATGAAGCAGTATTACTTGCAATGACATCCGATGAACCTGATTTAACTTGCTCTGGTTCATTGCATTGGGCTGATATACAACCTGGGGCAAGTGTGACTGGCCAATTTGAAATATGTAATGATGGTTCTGTTTTATCTTTTTTAAATTGGTATGTTGGTAATGATCCTAGCTGGGGGACATGGTCGTTTACACCATCAAATGGAACTAATTTACCTAGTGGGGATTGTACTACAATTAATGTTGAAGTAATTGCCCCTGAAAATCCAAATTCAGAATTTACTGACACAATAATAATATACAATAGTGATAATACAAGTGATTTTTGTGAGATATCTGTGTATCTTAGCACACCTAGAAACAAAGAATTTATCAATACACCTTTCCAATGGTTCGTGCAAAAACATCCAAAAATTTTCTCTTTACTACAAAAAATATTACAATATCTAGGACTATAATTTTAGTCCACACTTTTCTTTTTTTTTAGTTCTGGGATATATTTAAATCAGAATATACTATACTAAATCTAAAAAAATAAGAGGGAGGAATAAAAATGATAAATAATACCTCATTTTATTCTATTTTTGATTCTATATTTTTATAATAACAATTTTGTAAAATTTAATCTAGGTTTTTTTAAATTAATCCTTTAGAGAGAAAAAAATTATTACAGGGAAAAGTTTATCTAAAAACTTGTTTTCTGAGAATTGAGCTTATATACATATTATCATTGCAATATTTTCAGAGGAGGAAAAAAATGAAAGCGAAAATAATATGTATTTTAGTAATGACGCTGTTGATTACAACTACTCTATCAGTAGTAGGGAAAACGACCGATAATAACGGTTTATTTTCTTCAGGCCAAAAAGAACCTAATTCTCCAAACTTGTTAAAACCAATCCCAAGTTTAGCAGGTCAAAGAGTCGCAGTTATAGATGCAGGTGAATATTATCCTTCAGAGGTAGTAGCACAATTAAATGCGTATGGAGCAATTGCTACTCTCATAAGTATTCCTGCTATAAATTTCAATGCATTACAATACTATAATAACATATGGATACCTGTTGGAGGAGCGGATGAAATAGATCATGCAGGTAAAGCCCCTATAATTCTTCAACTCGTCGATGATGGAGTTGGATTGATTTTCTGTCAACCAGATATAGCACCTTATATACCAGCATGTTTACCATATATATGGGAAATAACCGATTATTATTGGGCTAATGATCCCTGTGCTACAACAATTGTTGATCCCACACATGATCTAACAACTGGATTAACAATAGCTGATATGCCTGATTGCTATGATACTGTAGGTACGGTAGCACCACAATATACAATTCTTGCGCTTAATTCTGATGGGGAACCAAGTCTTGCATGTGCAACTTATGGAAAGGGTAAAATTGTAGTAACAATGGATGCTCCTCTTGGACCATGGGAAGATATTTGCTATGATAATCCACCCTTGTCTCAAGCTATGATTTCAAGAATACTTGATTGGTCAAAAAGATCAAAGTCTGTAGATATACCAATAGTAGAAACAATCAACAGACCATTCTTAAACTGGTTACAATCTCATCCTAATTTGTTCCCATTACTACAAAAACTGCTACAGGGTTTTGGACTATAAAACAATAGTCCAGATCTTTCTATTTTTTTTATTTATCACAACAAATGTTATAATTAATATTCAATCTATTTTTTAGTAAACATTAAATAAAACTAATAGATACAATATTTTACCTTTTAGTATGAGGGAGGTAGAAATAAGTGAAAGTGAAAATAATTTGTATTTTAGTAATGATGCTGTTGATTGCAACTGCTTTACCATCAGTAGGAAAGAATAATAAGCTGATAAATGGAGAGAGAAAAGGTCTGTTTATCACATCTGAAAATGGTATAATCCTGAATCAGAAGCTGGATGAAAATAATAAAGGATATTCTGTGATTCGTGTCTGGGGTTCGGATTATGAAATGGGTTATGCACAGGCTGAGCTTTTAGGTGATTATATTGTCCAGATTGTTAATGAAAATAAGGATTTTCTTGGTGGAGATTATGATTATGTTCGAGGAATTATAGCTGATGCTATATGGATGCCTTCTGGTATTGAAGACGAATTTAATGGGATAGCAGACTGTCTTGCAATCACTCATCCTTCTGAGAATATTGATGCGTTGGATTTGAAAGTAGTCAATACAATAGGTGATTGGGCATATACTGGTTGTAGGAGTCATACTTGTTGGGGTCGTTATGTTAGTGCTCCAATAAAGACTTTATCTACTTTCCGTCTTGATTCTCCTGCAATATACTCTGCAGCATATCATCATGTTCTATGTGTTCGAGTTCCTGGAGACGGCTCACCTAAGTGGGTAAATCTTGCTTGGCCTGGTTATTTATTAACTATGTCTGGTGTGAATGAGTTTGGGACAATGATCTCTAATAACGATTATCAATCAAGTAATAATGATTTTTCTTCTAATAGAATGCCAAGAATGGTAGCATTTCGTCATGCAACAACTTTTGCAACTGATCCTGATGTTTCAACTCATCTAAATACTGTATATAGTGAGCTTCAAAATTATGAAATTATGACTGGGACATTTTTAAGCTATTACGCTCCTGAGGGTTATGGTGGAGTTATGACTTGTAATCCTTATGAATCTGGACCAGATTTCTATCATCTTCGTTTACCTCAAGAAAGTTGGCATCATGGTGAAGCAATGATATGCACAAATGATTGGACAGATGGTACATTTACACCACCAGACGAGGATTTTGGAGCTGATGCTTATTATGATGATGAGACGCCTAAGACTCAGGAGACTCATTGGGAATTGCTTGCATCTTTCAGTGGAGCACGAGGATTGCATATGTTAAATGTAGCGTTTCGAGATCATGAGGATATGACTATTTGGGCTATTGGTAAATTGAGTTCAGTTGATAAGACACCTAGGTTGGAATATGAATGGAACGTTTTGTTTTATGGTCAACCACCAAATGCACCAACTATAGATGGTTCTTTAAGTGGTTATCCCGGAACAGAATATGATTATATATTCAATTCTGTGGATCCTGATGGTAACGATGTGAAATACTATATTGATTGGGGTGACGATACCTCTGAAGTTACTGATTCAAATCCCTCTGGGACAGATGTAACCGTACCACACACTTGGACAAATAGTGGAAAATACACCATCACTGCTTATGCAGAAGATTCTACTGGTTTAGCAGGTCAATCAACCACATTTCAAGTTATAATGCCTAGAAACAAAGTATTAACAGTTAATATGTTGTTGCTAAGAATATTTGAAAGGTTTCCATTATTGCAAAAACTACTACAACATCTTGGGTTTGGACAATAAAATTTAGGCTTCTTTTTTTTTATTTTTCTTATTAATGTCATATAGCACAGTAGCTATGTGGTGGGATTTTTAGCATTCCTTTATTAAAAGTTTGTTAATATTTACCATGTTATACATTAGCCAAGCCACTGACGGGCTAACTGCACATGAGTAAAAAACCCTCAACTTTTTTTTACTGATTATAAAACGCAGTTAGGTTTAAATAATTTTCAATAATCCGCTAAATAGCAAAGTGGTTACCTTACCATTTTTGTCTAAAATATCGTCGAAAAATTCGATGTTTTTTCTAAAAATCTTCTTCTTTCTTTTTAGGTACAAAATCAATTTCGAGCCTTTATTCAGGACTTGTTAATTATTTTATCTGTTCACGTTCAACAAAAATCCTCCATAAAAATCATAAACCTATAATTTAGACAATACTTTTTTTAAAAAAGAAAAATAAATTACTTAGCAAATTAATTCCGTTTCTAAATGATTAAGAAAAAAAGCAAAAAAATTATTGCATTTATGAGTTTGTTTATTTTTTATGCATTATCAAATTTACCAGTTTCAACAGGTGTAACTACAACCGGGAATATTTTTTATGTTGGTGGAAATGAAATAGGTAACTATAGTAGCATTCAAGATGCAATAAATAATGCATCAAATGGAGATACAATCATTGTTTTTAATGGGATTTATAATGAGAACATAATTATAGATAAATCAATAAACCTAGTTGGGGAAGATAAAGCGCATACAATAATAAATGGAAGTATTAAAGATAATGTTATTACACTTATCTCTGATTATATTTTGATAACAGGTTTTTCAATTCAATATAGTGGCAGTAATTTCCCTAATGCAGGAATCAATGTAACCTCTGATTATAACAATATTTCAGGTAATATTATAAAGAATAATTTTTATGGAATGACTTTTTTTTCCGCGTCAAATAACATCATTTTAGAAAACACTATATTTAATAATGATCAATGCGGTATCTACATGAGCGGTTCATCGAACAATATTATTACTGGAAATACTATCAAAATAAATAGTTACAACGGAATTGGAATGTATGATTCATCTAATTCAAATACTGTGAATAAAAATATTTTAAGTCATAACAATTATTGTGGAATTAATATTGTCATATCCTGTTGTAATGTAATCACAGTCAATACTATTTCAGATAACAATATTGGAATTCGCGTGTCACATTCACAATACAAAAATCAAATTTCAAATAATGTTTTTTCAAACAATAAGAACAATTTCATGATAGGAACTAGATTTCCTACTTTTGAGTTAATAATTGTAGTTGTTTCGCTTGTTATTATGACAATATTTATTGTATTCTGGAGAGAGAAAAAAGAAAAAAAAACACAATCATCAAAAGATACAAAAAACTACCTTGATACCAGAGGAAATCCATGTCCTATACCACTTATTATGACAAAGAAAAAAATGGCAAAAATGACAAAGGGAGATATGCTGGAAATTATTACAACAGATATTGTTGCAAAAGAAAATATTGAAAGATATGCAATAGAAAAATATGAACTCGTTCGTATTGATAAAATAGGGGAACTCTTTAAAATTTATATAAAAAAATAATATTTTATTTAGAGGAGATTGAAAAAATGAATAAGATAAATGAGCTAATTAAATTAAAAAATTTAAGAATCAATCCTTGGTTAGCAGGAGCAATAATCGGTTTTCTTGCAGCATCTCTTCAACAGCTAGCAAATATGACAAAACCTCCAGCTTACGGTTTTTGTATGGCATGTCATGGAAGAGATATGATAAATAGTGTTATTAATCCGATAGCTGGAACAAATCTTGGAATTGCAGGTATAGTAACCTCAATTCCCACATTAACTATCATCGGTGTTCTTCTTGGTTCCTTTGTTGCAGCAATTGTTTTTAAAGAATTTAAAATTACAAAGGCAAAATTCAATGTTTCTTACATTAAAATGTTTATTCTTGGTTTATTAGTAATGAACTTTGCCCTAATTTTAAGTGCCTGTCCTATAAGATCGTCGCTTAGGGTTGCGCATGGTGATATTATTGCACTTGTTGGCCTTGTTTGCATAGGTATAGGGGCAATATTAGGTACAATTGTCCTTGAACGAAAAGTGGTGGTGTAAAAATGGAAGCATATGTTATTGGGACGTTAATCGTTGGTTTTATCGCAGGTTATCTCGGACAGAGATCCAGAATGTGTTTTGTAGGAGGAATACGAGATTTATATCTCATAAAAAGTACCCATCTATTTAAAGGATTAATAGGTTTTTTAATAGCTGCTTTTATTGGATATATTTTATTTAATAACAATATCGCTTTCCCATGGTTTGTTGAAAATGGAGCATTATCAGCAATTGCAGGTGCACCCTGTGTTCTAGGAATTCCTGCTTTAGGTATTGCAATTGTTGGTGGTTTAGGAATTGGTTTCTTTGCTGTATTATCTGGGGGATGTCCATTTAGAAATACGGTTATGACTGCAGAAGGAAATTTAAAAGCACTAATTTATGTGATTGGATTCCTTGTTGGAGCAATAATATTTCATCTATACATTTTTCATTTTATTCAAAGTTTATTTAGTTGTTAGATTTTGAGTTGCAAATATGAGTTTATTCAAAAGAAAAAAACAATATGAAATTGGAAAAGCAGTAGTTCTATTAAAAACAGTTAGAGAGGGAATTCTTGCAGAAAAAGCAATTATGAAACAAGGATATAATGCTAGAAAAGTTGCACCCCCTGTAGAATACAGGAAAGGATGTGAAATTGCTGTTGAAATAGATTTCGATAAAAAAAGAGAGATAGAAGAACTTCTTAGAGAATATGGTATAGAAAATCAGGGAATTGTAAAACTATAAAAACTATTTATTACCGAAAAAACTCTTTAATTTTATCAATTAATATTTTACATTCCTCAATTGTATTATAGAAATATAATGAGACTCTTACTGCGCCCTTGATATTTTTTGCATTAAACCATGAATGAACACAAAACACACCTGACCTAACCATAATGTTTTCTTTATCTAAAAAAATAGCAATATTATGAGGTTCATAATTTTCGATATTGAAACTTATAATACCTCCCCGTAACGCAGGATCAGTTGGACCAATGATATTGATACCTGGAATTTTTATAATTTCAGAAGAAATATAGCTGTTAAGTTTATATATATATTCACCTATATTATCCCTCCTAATTTTCATAATATACTCTACAGCAGCACCAGCACCAATTGCACCTGCATAGTTCTGTAGACCCGCCTCAAATTTTTCAGGAGAGTCTAATAAATTATGAGAATTATAAGAGCTTTTTTCTACTGTATTCCCACCAACAATAAATGGTTCTAGAAGTTTTAACAAATCATACTTACCATATAGAACGCCGATACCTGTAGGACCAAGCATTTTATGAATTGAAAAAGCAAAAAAATCAACATCAAGCTTCTGAACATTAATAAAACCTTGTGGAGCGCTTTGGGCGCCATCAAGCAAAACCAAAGCTCCATAATCATGTGCAATTTTTATAATCTCACGGGCAGGAATGGTATAACCGTCTAAATTTGATGTATGAACCATGCTAACAAGTTTTACTTTGTTGCTCATTATATTTTCAAATCTCTCAAGGTCAAAAGTATTATCCTCATTAGATTTTACAACTATATGATTAATACCTCTCAATTCTTGTTGAATATGCCAAGGAATAAGATTTGAATTATGCTCTCTATCAGTTGTTAGAATAATATCATCTTTTTTCAATCTAAGAGACCTGGCTAAAAGATTGATACTTTCTGTTGTGTTTTTTGTAAAAATAATTTCCCTTGATTCTTTTGCATTAATGAATTTTCTGATTTTATTACGAGCATCATTATATCTAATGGTAACCTCAGAACCTAGTTTATGTATACTTCTTCCCGCGCATGCTGAATAATTGAAATAATAGTCATTCATTGCATTGATAACCTGTTTTGGTTTTAAAGTCATACAGGCATTATCAAAATAGATTATAGCTTGACCATTAATTTTTCTATTAAGTATAGGAAAATCTTGTCTGATTTTTTTTACATTCATATTTACTACACTTTAAACAATATTAAAAATAAAAAAGATATTTTTAAGAGTTGAGATTTTTTTAATTATAATCAAAAAGATATTATTTAAGCAAATGAAATTCTATATAATATTTATTTTTATCAAATTATTTTAATACTTTCCTACGTAATTATCCTTAGTATATATTCTATATTGCAAAAACTAATACAAACTTGGTTTGGACTATAAAAACAATATTATTGGTCCAACTCTATTCTTTTTTTTACAAATGTTACAATTAGTATCTGATTAATTTTTTAGTAAACATTAAATAAAACTAATAGATACATAATTCACCTTTTATATGAGGGAGGTAGAACAAAGTGAAAGCAAAAATAATATGTATTTTAGTAATGATGCTGTTGATTACAAATACTTTACCAGTTGTAGGAAAAATGACTAATAATGATGGTTTAATAGATACAGGTAAAAATATCACAACTAATCCTCCAGAATTGTTAAAACCAACACAAAGTTTAAGAGCCACCAATATAGCACTTATAAATGATAATCTTTACGCACCTGATGTGAAAACACAGTTAGAGCTTTTGGGAAAAACAGTTACTCTCATAAATATCCCAGATATTACTGCGGCTTTATTATCCGGTTACGATGCTGTATGGATACCTGCTGAATGTGCAAAGGATATCGATGATGCCGGTAAAGCTACTGAAATTAAGAATTACGTTTTTGCAGGGGGTGGATTGATATTCACTCAACCAAACGTAATTGGTTTTTATGTGCCCCAATGTTTACCATATACCTGGGAAATAATCGATAAATCATATGAAAATGGATGTGCAGGAAAAATAATCGATCCAAATCATCCATTAACCCAAGGTTTAACAATAAATGATATGCCTGATTGCTATGAGACCATGGGCACAATAGGTACACAGTATACAATTCTTGTAGTATCAGATGACGGTGAACCAGGACTTGCATGTGCAAAATATGGAGACGGTAAAATTATAGTGATAATGGATGCTCCTTTTACTGGAGGCATGGATGTTTGCGGTGATAGTCCATCATTATCTCAAAATTTTGTTACCCAAATGTTAGGCTGGGTTGATAAAGCAAAGTCTGTTAATTTACCAAAAGACATTGTTTCTAATAGACCATTAATACAGTTTTTACAGAGTCATCCAAACTTGTTCCCATTTCTACAAAAACTAATACAAAGTCTTGGACTACAATAAATAATATTAGTCCCCTTCTTTCTTTTTTTAACGTTTGTTACAATTAATATCCACATAATTTTTTAGTAAATGTTAAATAAAACTAAAAGATTCATAATTTTACCTTTTTTATGAGGGAGGTGAAATAATGAAGGCAAAAATAATATGTATTTTAGTAATGACGCTGTTGATTACAACTGCTATAAATGCAGTTGGGACAATGAATGAAGTAAAAAATAAAGAAAGTCTTTTAATAAGTGGACCTACTATTGAGTGGAGTAAAACCTATGGTGGAAGTCAATTCGATCAGTTTAGATGTGTACAACAAACCATTGGTGATGATGGGTATATAGTATTTGGTGAATATGAAGAATCGAATATGAACTATGCCCGACTAATGAAATTGGATTCTAATGGTGATGAGGTCTGGAGTGTTATCAACTATGATATAAATGCTAGTAGTTATGATAACGAGGGTGAGTTGATGAACTATGTTATTCAAACATCTGATGGTGGTTATTTAGTCAGTGGTTTTTCAGATTATTATTATACAGTTGGAGAAATAAGTTTTTGGGCTAATTGTGGATTTCTATGGAAAACTAACTCTGATGGTGATACAGAATGGCTTAATTTTTACTTTGATGTAGATGAGATATTATGGTTATGTATTTATGAGATGGCGGAGGTTGATGATGGTTATATCGGTGGAGGTATGTCTGTTGATTATGAAGAACTCTATTCACCAAACTACACTCTAGATTTTATGATACAGAAGGTTGATTACGATGGAAACATTGTTTGGTATGAAACATATGATTTTGGGGGATATGAAGTTGCTACCTCATTTGATATAACAGCTGAAGGAAATTACTTCTTGTCAGGTTTGTATTCAGAAGATGAAATATGGATTAATGATGATGATGAATATCTTATGTTAGTAACCTATAGTAATGGAACTGAAGATTGGCATAATTTCTATGGTGGTGATAAGGCTGAATATAGTCCAACCCGTGGTTGTGGTCAGACACCTGATGGTGGCTATATCATGTGTGGTTTTACAACATCTTATACTGCTGAAGGTGGAGGAATCTGGGATATATGGCAGATAAAAACAGATTCATCTGGTAATATGGAATGGGACAACCTTTTCGGTTCAACAGGATATGATAATACTCGGGGTATGCAAATTACATCAGATGGAGGAATAATAATGGCTATAGATTATCAACAGGGAAATGATGATTTACTTTTGGTAAAAACCGATGGAATGGGAAATATCATAGTAAACGTTGTATTTGAAGAAGTTGGCCGTCAAGCTCCAATATTTATCAGGGAAACAGCTGACGGTGGGTTTATTATATGTGGCAGAACAGGAACTCCAGATAATCCAACAACTGATTCCATTCTTATAAAGATCTCAGCTTTTGATAACCAGAGACCTGATAAACCTGATACACCAACTGGTCCAACACAGGGTAAAGCTGAAGTATATTACCATTATACTACAAGCACTACTGATCCGGATGGTGATGATATATTATATAGATGGGATTGGGGTGATGGTAACTATAGTGATTGGCTTGATACTGGGGATGCTTCATATGCTTGGGCTGAAAAAGGTAAATATTTAGTTAAGGTTATGGCGAAAGATGAGTATGGTGGTGAAAGTGACTGGTCTGATCCATTGGAAGTTTTAATACCAAGAGATAAAGCAATCAATAATCCATTCTTAAAGTGGTTACAATTTCATCCAATTTTATTCTCAATGCTACAAACACTATTACAGAATCTTTGACTATAAAACATCAGTCCTCTATTTTTTCTTTTTTTTATATCTTATATTACAAATGTTACAATTAATATTCGATTAATTTTTTAGTAAACATTAAATAAAACTAATAGATTCATAATTTACCTTTTATTATGAGGGAGGTAGAAATAAGTGAAAGTGAAAATAATATGTATAATTGTAATGACGCTGTTGATTACAACCGCTTTACCTGTGATTGGTGTAACAATTAAAAGTATAGAAAATGAGAATCTCTTGCCATTACGAAATGGTTATATTGATCAAGAACAGACAACTTATTGTGGATATGGTATGATTCTTTCACCACCTTACTTAAATGCTCAAAGTTTTAAACCAACAATAGAGACACTTACTCATATCGAACTATGGTTATATAAAAATGGAAATCCACCAAGTGGTATAGAAATTACAGCCTCTATAAGAGAGGAAATAAATGGAACGGATTTAGCATCTAAAACAATAAATGCAGATGATGTTGGAATAGGTCAAGGAACATGGGTATCATTTAATTTTGAGGACATAACTGTTATTCCTGAGGAAACATATTATATAATTTGCTATGCGAATGGTGGTGGAACCATGGGGAATTGTTATACTTGGTTATTTGACATAGGCGATAAGTATCCCCGAGGTGAAGCATGGCATTCAGATGATTCTGGAGCTACATGGATTACATTGTGGGAATGGTTTGAATATAGTCCTGAATGGGAAGAACCTGACCTCTGTTTCAAAACATATTGGAAGCAATCAAAAGAAAAGACATTTAACAAACCATTTTTAAACTGGTTGCAGAGTCATCCTAACATGTTCCCGGTACTACAAAAACTACTACAAATAACTCTGTAGGAGAAAAAAATATATTGACAACTTAATATTCTAGGAAGTATTACATAACCATTCTGTAGTTTGTAGGTTTTTGTTTCTTTATATATTATAGTATGTCGATTTTAGCCATAATCGTCAGGTTTTCCCGAAACCAGCACGTTTCGGGATAAAGCTTCTGAGAGTGATATACCTTCTGTTAAAATGTTATTGGCGGATGGTAAGGACTATATCATTATTGCTGTATTGTTACAATGATCGGAATCTTACTACTAAAGTAATCTTTTTATTTTAACCTACACTTGCAAAACCAAGAACAGAATTACAATACGGGCAGGAATACATTTCAACATCGAATTTAAACTATTTTTAATTATTTTTTATGTTGTTTTTTTGGATTTGCGTTATGTGCTTCCTCAAGATGTATATCTAACCCTTTTTGACTACGGAAATTTTTATGACAATATTGACATATCGGCATTTTACAACATCCTATTGTTAAAATAGAACAAATCTCTCTTTATATAAAATTGTATAAAAACTTGAATTGAAGGTAATTTTTAAAATCTCGTAACTAATAAATATAAAAAATTAAATAGGGTTATTTGGGGAATTTATGTTTGATATCGAAGTAAAAAAATATAAAGACATGAATTTAGGAGGAGGAACGATAATAGAAGGTTCTCCTGGTGTAGGTCTGGTTAGTAGTATTGCAGCAACCTATCTTATAGATTATCTTAAACTCGATCAAATTTGTGCCTTTGATTCCGAAGCTTTTCCACCAACATCAATGATTTATGCATCAAAACCAAAGTTTCCAGCACGCATCTATGCAAGCAACAAGTATAAAATCGGAGTTTTTCTTACTGAGTTTACACCATTACCTACTATGGCTAGATCTATTGCCATGAAGTTAATGGAATGGTGCAAGGAGCAAAAAATAAGAAGAATTGTCTCCATGGAAGGACTTCCTTCAGATATTGCATGTATACCTGGAGAACCAATGGAAAAAATGAAGACAAAGGTTTTTGGAATTGGAAGTACTGACAAAGCACGGAAAGAACTAAAAGACGTAAAAATAGAGTCACTTGAAACAGGAATGATATACGGTGTCTCTGCAGTGCTTTTAAATGAAGGTCGATGGAAAAATTACGATGTTATAACTATACTAGCAGAAGCCTGCATTAATTTACCTGATTCGCTGGCTGCTGCAAAAATCATAGAAGCAGTAGACAGACTCATACCTGAAATAAAAATAGAAACCAAACCATTATATGAGGAATCTAAGAAATTAGAAAACTATCTGAAAACATTACGAAAACAAGCAGAGATACCTCAACCTGAATCCACATCATATAAAACCATGTATTCATAAATCAATTAAATATTTTTGAAATGTGAATTTATGAAAACAAAATGTAGTTTAAAATTATCTTTAAATCCAGAGAAAATCCTTATAAAACGTTTTTTACAGAAAGATAAAAATGGAACTATAATTGAAACACCAGAACAGATTTTTAAAAGAGTTGCGCATGCTGTTGAAGTAATTATTCATGAGATCCCTAAATCGCATTGGGGAATGGAAGGCGAACCTGCTTCAGAGAAGTTCAAAGATATCTCTTGATAGTTTGAGAGGGATATATAAGATGAGTGAATGTAAATATCTTGATGATAATACTCATGAATGTAAATTGGGTCATAAAATACCATCAGGGGGCTGTGGAAAAGATTGTGAATGGTTTGAACCAAGAGAACCAGGGATACCAGGACCACCAAGACCACCGGA
>WOR8_10002463_pt1 | contig 18305 bp, 17 predicted proteins | sample DeeMarSeWOR38_10_FD_19890 | JGI IMG/M metagenome (IMG submission 19890)
GCCCGTCAAGTGCCAAGGGCAGAAATCAGAAGACACAACTCGGCAGTCCCCCACCCTAACCTCTGATATCGGACCTCAGCCTCCAAGTTGTGGTATCGGACCTGGGACCTCTTCGGTAACGATCCTATAAATGCCCCACATCGGTTGAGAACCAGATTTGGCAAAACAGAGCCGGGAGGCGCAAGAACCGAAAGGACAGGGCAGAAAACAGGCCTCGAACGTCTGACTTGTGAATTCTGAGCTCTCAATTCGAAATATTTGCGAGATTTGCATAAACAGTCGCCGTCAAATATCCGAAATTAGGACAACTGAGCACTGCGCATGGTGTGCAGAAAGTTGGCCAGTAGAGGTATCCTTATAGCAAAGTGAGATCAAATCGGATGGATGGCGTACAAGCTACAGCCAGAGCTCCTGAGGCAAAGAGGGCCCTTCTTTTCGGCGAGCTGCTGGTCTCTAAAGGTCTGCTAAGCCCTGAGGAATTAGAGCAAGTTCTGGACGAGCAGCGTAAGAGTGGCGGGCGGCTGGGTGAGAACCTGCTTCGACTCGAGAGACTGAATGACGAGGATGTTACTCAGGCCCTGGCTGAGCACCTCTCAGTGGAATACATTCACCTAGATGATATCGACAAGGTAGATATAGATATCGCTCGCGCGTTGCCTGAGGGCCTGGCCAAGCGATTCTGTCTTGTTGCTATCGGCGAGGTTGATGACAAAGTCGTCGTTGTGATGGCCGACCCGCTCGACGTCGTCGCAATAGATACTGTTACACTGAGAATAAGGCGTCAGGTGAAGCTCGCGATTAGCTCCCCTCGTGAAATTCGCCGGGCGATAGAGCTGATTTACCACGGTTCGGATCTTGAAGAAAAACAGCTTCGCAGCCTGGTAGAGGGTGAAGTCGAGGAACTGGGCGAAGAAGATGGAGTAAAGGAAGATATACTTTCGGAAGAAGACGATGATTCGGATATCGGCGGCGAATCGGAGGCAAACAAGGCACCTGTGATTCGGTTTGTTAACTTGCTCCTGAGTCAGGCGGTCAAGAGCAGAGCAAGTGACATTCACATAGAGCCTCAGGAAAATAATCCGGTGGTTCGCATGCGAATTGACGGCGTGCTGCGTGATATGATCCCCCCGGCCCAAAAGATGCAGGCAGCCGTAGTCGCCAGAATTAAGATTATCGCCCGGATGGATATCGCCGAGCGAAGGCTCCCCCAGGACGGACGATTCAAAGTGAAGATATCGGGTCGAAAGGTAGACGTACGGGTTTCAGTAATTCCGACAATATACGGCGAAAAGGTCGTCATGCGAATCCTGGATGCTTCGGCGATAAAGCACGACCTGAACCAACTCGGGCTTGAGCCTGAACTTCTCGAAGAGTTTCAGGGCATGTTGGAGCGGCCCCACGGGATAATGATTGTTACCGGGCCGACCGGCAGTGGCAAAAGCACGACGCTATACTCGGCGCTGAATCATGTCAAGGACCCGACGAAGAATATTACAACTGTTGAGGACCCTGTCGAATACCGTCTTGCGGGAATTAACCAGATTCAGGTTAAGCCGGAAATTGACCTCGATTTTGCAAAGTGCCTGCGAGCAATTCTGAGACAGGACCCTGACATAATTCTAATAGGTGAAATCCGGGACAAGGAAACGGTCGAGATTGCAATAAAGGCATCTTTGACAGGTCATCTTGTCTTGAGCACATTTCACACCAACGACGCGCCAAGTGCGATAAGCAGATTGCTCTACATGGGGATTGAGCGGTACCTGTTGGCTTCGTCACTGAATTTAGTTGTTGCCCAGCGACTGGTTAGAAGAATCTGTGAACAATGCAAAGAGCCTGTAACCCTAGAGGCAGAAGTCCTCAAGCATCTGGGGCTTGACCCTGATAAAGCCAGGGATTCTGTCTTCTACCATGGCAAAGGCTGTACGGCCTGCGGAGGGGCAGGTTTTCTGGGTAGATTGCCCATATTTGAGTTTCTGGTTGTGGATGATGAGATAAGTAGACTGATAGTGTCCGGCGAGAGCGAGGCGAGAATAAGAGAAGCATCACGTCAGAAAGGATACGGCGGCTTACTTGAGAGCGGCGTAAAAAGGGCATTGGCAGGTTTGACAACCGCCGAAGATGTCCTCAGCGTGGCCTTCACAGGAAGAGCTTAGCATCTGAGGGTGGTCAAATGAAAAGCTATAAATACGTTGCACGAAATTCAGCAGGAGCACGCAAGAGAGGTTGTGTCCAGGCAGCTTCCTCAGACGAAGTGCTCAGCTATCTTCAAGGGCAGGGTTGTACGCCTATTTCAGTCGATGAGATATCCAAGGGTTCCTCAAAAGGGCAGCGAACTAGCCGTCGCAAACGCATCAAATCAGCCGATCTCGCGGCATTCTGCTGGCAGATGACTAATATGTTCCAGGGAGGAATCCCTATTACAGAAGCTCTGGAAATGATTGCCGAAGACACAGACAACGCATATTTCAAGCAGATTATGGAGGAAATCTCGGAAAAGGTGAAGAAAGGTAAGTCATTCTCGGACGGCATCGCAGAATACCCCGGTGTTTTTAACAGGTTGTCTTACGCTTTGGTCATGGCCGGCGAAACCGGCGGCAACATGGCAGATGCGATGACTAGGTTGGCACAGTATTTTGACGGACGCGACAAATTGGGCAAAAAGCTGAAAGGCGCAACGGCCTATCCTATCTTTGTAATGTCATTTATTACAATAATAGTGATATTCATAATGGCCTTCATAGTCCCGCGGTTCAAAATGATATTTGACCAGCTTGGGGGGGAACTGCCTCTCTTTACCCGAGGATTTATGGGCTTTTACGAAGTACTCAGTGGCAATATTCTCTTGATCATCGCATCTGTCATTGTCCTGGTGATTTCCTGTACTCTTATCTCCAAGACCAAGAAAGGACATTATTGTTTCAGCAAAGTTGCTTTGCGTATCCCTTTGCTTGGCAAGTTATTCACCCAGGCCTTCATTGCAGCGTTTAGCAAGACGATGTCAACCTTGCTGTCTGCCGGCGTTTCAGTGATTGAGGTATTCGATATTCTCATTGGGATGGCCAGTAATGACATCATAAGGTCAGCGATAGTAAAAACCAGAGCACATATTGTCGAAGGTTCAAGAATCTCCGCGGGTATGGCGGAAACGGGTTTCTTCCCCAATATGATTGTCAAAATGATAAAGATCGGTGAAGAAAGCGGCTCGTTGCCCATAATACTCGAAAGGACCAGCGAGCATTATGAACGAAAGGTCGATGCGGCAGTAACCACTCTAACGAGCCTGCTTGAGCCGGTAATGATTGTAAGTGTTGGCGCCATTGTAGGGGTGGTAGTTGTGGCTCTGTATTTGCCGCTTTTCACAATGTCGGACATGTGAGCAAGAGGATAGCCCAATCTCACCTGCGCTGGCGCAATCTGTACTCTTGCTCCGGCAAGAAGGCGCGTCGGTGCGAGCAGGGGGCGGCACAAAGTGGCGGGAGATAGGCTCTTTTGGTTTTTTTGTATTGTGTGCTATACTTTAAGTACCGAAATGTTGCGGGGGGCCAGGAGTTTCGCACACCTGATATTATTCTTCCAGCCCTCAATAAGATAAACGGCAAGAAACCCAAAGAACTCATAAAGTCACCAGTTATTTTAGTCGATAGGGGAACAGAGGATTAAGCGTGTGTATTGCGTAGTGAGTACCACCCAAAGGAATGACGCAATATAAGAATCATAATTAGGAAGTGAAGCGAGGTAATTTTCAAAACATTTTAGGAGATTGAAGATGAAAGAGAACAGAAAGAGAAGGGGCTTCACACTGGTTGAGCTGATGGTCGTTATTCTGATTGTCGGCATCTTGTCCGCGGTCGCGGTTCCGATCCTTCGCGGCAAGATCAACGCGGCAAAGTGGTCTGAAGGAGCAGCGACGGCGGGCGCCATCCGTTCAGCCGTACGAGCTGCATACGCCGAGGATCAGGCCACGGTAGGCGCCTGGGCAGGCCAGGCTCTCGACGCGGCTACAATGGCGACTTTAGGTTTCCAGACAGGTGACCTTACAGGCACGTACTTCGCGCCGGCTCAGTTCACAATTACTTCTGTGGACGCCAGTGGAAACGCCGTTATCACCGTAGCGTCTCCCGGCGCCTCTTGCCCTGGCTCAGCGGTGCTTGATGCTACCGGCGGCTGGGTCTATACTGCTCCCTAAGGCCTAAGAGCATAAGGAGGCGGGGTGTGAATACTAAGCAACCGGCAATTTGCCCCCGTCATTTTGCCTGGCTCGCACCTGCGATTACGCAAGTGCGGTCGCTAGAGCAAAGAGGCGAACAGTCAGTTCAATTGAGCTATGAAGGTGGCTATGGCCGTTGCGGCTGTAGTCACCTTTAGATTTTAAAGCCCTCTGCCGGTTCCGATTTGCATTCTTTTGCTGATCACGCGTGAGCTGGTTCAATTCGTGGCTGGGCAAGAGAGAGGGCTCTCAGGCAAAGTTTCTTTTTGCATTGTCTGGTTTTTGCAGCATATTTTAAATGAGAATGGAGGAATGACAATGACCACCAGGCGAGGCAAATGTGCGGCGGCGGTTAGCCTAATTGAAGTGATGGTGGCTACGGTCGTTTTGGCCATGACTGTTATAGGTGCATCAAGCTATCAATATCATGCCGCTAGAGACGGCCAAATAGCTCGTGCGCATATGGCTGCCACACGCACTGCCCAGTTACTGCTGGAAGACTGGATGAGCACCGGCGGTTCAAGAGAGTATGACCCGTCCACCCTGGGGCTGGGCTTTTCATCGGCCATATCCGTGCCAGCGCACTTCAGTCAGGGCGGGGGAGGGGGACTTGGCAGCCCAATACACGATGGCGTACATCTTGTCACTGTCAACGATATTCCAATGATAGTTATGCTTACATGGAAAGACATTGCCGAGGATACCCAGGCGCAGGTAATACTGCGGCAGCTTAGTGTCATAGTTGAATTCGGAGAGGAAGGCCAAACCATAGAACAGTTAGCGAACATCGAGTCTGTTGTCCTGACTACTTATGTCCGAATTAGTGCATCAAGCGGCTAACTGTCGGTGCAAGAAAGTAGATCGGCCAGGGTGAATTGAACCAAATACGCGGGATACGAGATGCAAAATACAAGATGCCAGATACGAAATAGAAAATGCCGGTTCCGGTTCGGTCTGACTATGATCGAGATGCTCATGGCTATGTTGATGAACATATTCGTCATACTGGCAGTCGGAAGTCTATTGGTTGGTGGTGAGCGTGCGTGGCGGAATACTTTTCACTCGGAGAACAAGCAACTAAAGCAGGATGCTCTTGCTACCACAGTAGCATTTGGGAGCATGGGAAGGAGGTCCAATCGTATCGGTTACACAATCTACAATGTAGATGGCGGGACTTTTACCCCTGCGGTGCCCGTAACGTCAGATCCAGAGGAGGTAGTCTCCGGGGATGCGGTGGAATTCAGATATTGGGATGTTGGGCTGGACAGTACCGACAGCTCTGACTTGTTGGACGTTACAAAGACAGCGACGGCTTATGCGCTTTTCTACCTCGAAGGTGACGCGTTGAAGGTTGACTACGGCCCATATCCTCCCGGGGCAGTGCCGGCCGGCGGCGGCAGCAGAAATACTTCCGGTGTAGTCACAGAAGTTCTCCTTGCTGAAAATGTGTCCACCGACCCGAATTCCCCGGTTGATGCTTTTAGCCATACAACAATAGGCGGCGTGGGTCAAGGAAGTATCCGAATGAATGTTATCCTGACAGACCCGGAGGATAATGAGACAATCAGAGTGATGACCGCCACATTGGCGCGAAATATATGGCCGAGGTAGGTATTGAAAGAGCCAGATTGGAGGATTGAGACTATGGAAACTCAAAATTCGAAGCGGGCTTCAGCTCGGCTCAATACCCAAGGCCATCAGAATGGCTCAGCCCTTTTTTTGGTCGTTATAGCGCTGTTTGTCCTGTCTGCTTTGGGAGTAGGTATGTTAAAGGTCGGCTATGGCGCAAGAATCAAAGCAATCAGGTTGAAAAATGAAGCGACCGCGATGCTTGCTGCCGAGGCCGGTTATGAACAGGCGGTTTTCTGGATGAGCCAGCAGCCGGACATGCTGAGTGCACTGCAACAGGGTGCGCCGGGAACGAGCGGTACACTGAATTTCGCAGAGGGGGATTGTGACTATCAAATTGATTTCTTCTCGTTTTTGGGAGCTCGCCCCGTTTACAGGGTTACATCCACCGGCCAAAGCGGTATATTCACAAGGACGGTGGACGTTCAGGTGCTTCAGGCGCTGAGCGGCTGGGATATGGGAAAGTGCAGGGTTGCAAGCGGGACTACCCAGACGTATCCCGTGAACTTCTCAGACGGTGAAATAATTGATTTGCCACTGCAAATTAACAATCTGAATGACAATCCGGACGACAGAGACATTTACATAATAGGCAGCCCACAGTTTTTACAGCCTGTAGCCATGGGCGAATCGAGATATACCTCACCACAAGGATCTGACAAATATTCTGGTGTGATGAATCTTTTTGACGGCGGCATCTATTTTGACCAGCCTGACAGTAGAGTAACCGATGAAGTCTGCGTCCAGACCAAGGTCGATCGCTTCAGAGAAAGTACGAACGCCCAATTCAGGTTTACCCCGTCAGGTGCTGCACCGATAACAAATCCCAATTCTGCCGTTCAGCTTGAATTCTTTGTCGATGGCGGCGTGGGTAAGGTCCGCATCACAAACAATTGTACGGTCCGTGGTTTCCGGCAGAACAATAATAGCAGGACGTGGGATTTCAGAATACAACCCGGCAGCGGCGGGACCCACTACGAAAGATACGATATCTACGCCTATCATCTGATGCCTGACGACGCGGATGCTACGGGCGAAAGATCTGTTCAGACCATCGACCAGACCTATGTCACTCAATCAATAGGCGGCGTTGAGTCTGATCCGGGCGGTCAGCTTTACGTTGATGGAAATGTCATTATAGGCAGCGGCGATTCAGCGTTGCCCGGACAGGACACAATAAAAGGCAAAATGACGGTCGTAGCAACAGGGAATATCTGGATTGCCGATTCCATAGTTGCTGACGGCGCGCACGAGGCCGATGGAAAACCGTCAATGGATAATCCCAACGTCCTTGGCCTGGTTGCCCAGGGCATGATAAAGGTCGTTGACCCGGGCATGAGCGATTACAGCTATGTTGATGACACACCCGTTGAACCTGAAGGTTTTCAGTACGTTCCTATTGGTATTCATGACAACGGGAACCCTCCGGAGCACAAGAGACACCTGCCGAACCCGTTGGTAGTAGAGGCCGCGATGACCGTCGGCGGTGGAGGATGGGGTGCCGAAAATGTCAGACGTGGCTCTTATGGTGGCAGGAAAGAAACCTCTGGAAATCAGGACGATTTGATTGTACGCGGCACCATCACCGAAGCTATGCGCGGTGTCGTCGGGTTGGTTGGCAATGATGGTTATGTGAAAATGTATTATCTCGACGCAAGAATGCTTGAAGGCATTTTGCCGGGTGATCTGTGGTTAAGAGGCAAATACGTTCCTGCACCCTCGGGCTGGCGCGAGTATCGACCAACCAATTAATGCGGAATCTTCTGCGTAACCTCTGGTTATGGACCCAAAAAGCAGCAGCGATATCGCACGGAAAGTCAGCCAAGGAAAGCATGGTGATTGGGCCCGGACTCAAGATACGCAGCCGCCATGACCGCCAAGAGGAAAAGGGCCATTTTAGGTGGACCAAGATGCTGGGAACAATTGCCCTCAGACTGACCGACCGGGCTCGAATGTCGACTATTACTGTTCCTTCGCTTTGCTTAACATAACAGTGAGAAATTGGATTGGCGTTGGTCCTAAAATCACTGAGAGACAGGTGTCCGACAAGGGCTCGCAGCTTTTCGTTCTTTGTCTCATCAGGCACGAGCCGGTTCAATTCATGCAGGGCAAAAGAAAAGGCCTTCCCAGGTGGAGTTTCTTTTTGCTTTGTGTGGTTTTTGTAGCATATTTTATAAAGTGAGAAAGGAGGAATGATAATGACCACCAAACGAGGCAAATTTGCGGCGGCGGTCAGCTTAGTTGAGGTGATGATAGCAATTGTAATCCTGGCGATTGCGGTCGTAACAGCTTCCGGATTCAACTACTATGCCGCTACCGATAGCCGCAAGGCCGATGTGCAGATCACTGCCACGAGACTCGCTTCGCTATTTTTGTACGGCTGGGACGGCAGCGGAGGGTACTCTGGGTACGGAAAGTATAACCTCCTAGGAGGTGACGATCCTCTTGATCCCAACGATTATGATATTGAGTACGATTATGACACCTATGACCCTGATGATTATGAGTATGACATCGATGAGCCCAATGCCATAACATTCGCAGGGTTGACGATATATGACGGGGCTCCCGGCCCTCCAGTCCCCGAAGGGTTTATCGCATTAGACGAGGGAACTAGACCGAATTTTCACGTCGTCGTCGATGACACGAATTATTACGCAACGCTATCGTATAAGGACGAAGATGGCAAGCCGCGGCTCTTAAACGTTTGTGTTGCCTGGATGGACGACTATGAGACGTGGGATGGAGGGATTTATCGATCGGTAAGGCTCACTACGTACGCAAACGATTAGCAAGTCTAATTGGCCTGGAGACGGATTATGAGACGGCAAGCGGGCAAAAACAGGCGGGGCTTTTCGCTGACCGAACTCGGGGCAGTTCTGGTATTGGCCCCTATCGTGATGTTGAGTATGGGCCTTGTTCTGGCGGATAGCCAGAGGGGCTGGAACCAGATGTACAATAGTGTGAACAACGGCTTGGAGATCGACGGTTATGTGGCCAGAAAAGCCTTTGACGCCATTGTTCGCAAGTCGAGTGTAAACTATGAGAGTTTCGACGTTAATGAGGTCGTGGTTCATTACCACGGCGATCCTGTGAACTCTACAGACCTCGATAGATATGCGAGATTCCATAAAGCTGGCACAGAGCTGCGGGTTGAACATGGGCAATTGGATTCAAGCAGGAATCCGACTGAAATAATCCAAAACCTAACGCTCTGTGATGATGTCGAGGCTGTCAGCTTTTCCCAAAACGGTGCCAGTATTCAGATGGTGTTGAGACTCGATGACGGTTGTAAGTCACATACAGTGATGACATCTGCCATGAGGCAGAGTGAGGATGATTGAGAGAGCTGTCATCTTGCGACCTGCTGCAAGATGGCGTCCGGCATGTGAGGTACCGGCCAACGGTCTTTCTCATGTAAACGCAGAGGCGTAGTTTATTGGAAGGCAAGCAAAATGGTGATGATAGAGCTGATAAAACAACGCAGGGCAAATAGAAGGGGCTTCGTGCTGTCGTTTGCCGCCGTAATGGTTGTGATTCTGTCTTTTGTCGGCTTTGGCATACTGAGGTTAGGGATGATAAACCGAATGCGTGCGGTACGGAACACAGGGGAGATAGCCGCACGTGCTGCTGCCGACGCCGGCCTGACAAGGGCCATATTTGAACTGAACAAGAATCTGGAGGTTGGCTGGCAAGCAAACAACATTGTATCGCCGGTGGGCGAGGTGTTTCCGAGCGCCAATGCAAGTTATACCTATACGATTGAGGCGATTACCAATGATGCCGAATATGAGATAACCTCAACCGGCCAGTCAGGTCCCATAACAGAAACGGTTACTGCAAATGTGGTAGTTCGGGGAAGATTTGATTATGCAGCTTTTGCGCAGGGTTACGCGCTGCCGAACCGGCCCAAGCCCCCCAGGCACAAGTGTGGGGAGGGGCCCATACCCCCCAAGCCGCTGAAGAAAGGCGGTAAATTAGAAATAAAGGGTTATTCTATAGATGATACTTATAGTTCGGGCGCAGAGGCCTATGGCGGCCCAGTTCAACTGCGAATCAATAACGTCCATAAGAAGTCTGTCAAGCTCAGAGAGAATGTCGTTGTTAATGGAGATGTTATCGTGGGCCCCGGCGGTAAGCCTGATGAAGTCATTGAAGAGAAGGACGGCGCTGAGATAACAGGTGAAGCCTATCCCGCTACAGAGAGGCAGGAACTTCTGTCTGCAAGCGTGCCGGGGTATCTGCAGGTCGGGCAGTTTAAAGACTACGAGTACGATGAAGGTAAAGCGATAACCGGAATCCAACAATATACGTCTTTTATCATGCCAGATGATGCCGTGCAGGAGATTAGTGGTAATTGTCAGATTTATGTCCTAGGCGACGTGAAAGTCGAAGACGACGCCCAGATTGTTATAACACCAGGTTCTTCTCTTACACTATATGTGGGGGGAGAAAAGTTCGAGGTAAAGAAGAAATCGGGCGGATTGGTTAACCAAACCAACGATCCGACAAATCTAATTATATTCGGATTGGATGATTGCAGGAAGGTAAAGATCGAGAACACAGATGCGGGCGATTTTTATGGAGCGGTGTATGCTCCGTTCGCAAAGGTAGAGATGAAAACTGACGGAGACCTGTACGGGGCATTTGTGGGCTGGGACGTCAAGCTGAAAAAGAAGAAAGGAACAGACCACGGCACTTTCCACTATGATCGGTCGCTGAGATTAGGAAATCTGCTCGCGGGGGATGATCTGGCTTCGCGTTTTGTAGTAAGACGCTGGCGTCAGTAGTACGTCATCAGCAATGGTGTCGTTCAACAAACCAGAAGCTTGTCGCAAAAAACGCAGAGTCCGTCTGGACTCCTTCGGCGGAGATTCAAGGCGCACCACCGGCCACCTAATAACGATGCAAGGGGCCGATAACCCTCCAAAATGCCATCCTAGATCCCCTAAATTGATTATGAGTAGCCGATGACCAACAACCCTCGACAGTGTCAAAAATAATCAATACAAGATAGTCGCTAATCGGTTATTTATGGGACGGCGGATCCCAAAACCACGCAATTCAGCCTGCACAATGGTCGTAATTTCTAAGTAAGACGCCTTGCCTTTTAAGCCGATGAAAGGGAACACGGAGTGGGATCTTCCATTCGAAGGTTGGAACTTTTTTTAGGGATTCATTGGCTTGGACTGGAAACGGATACTTAGTTTTATCAGGGGCGAACTTGTGGGGTTGGATATCGGTTCGTCCGCAGTGAAGGTAGTCCGGTTGCGCAAAGATGAAGATGGTGCCGGCTATACAGTAACCGCAGCCGGCATCGCCGAGATCGCCCTCGTTACTTCGTCTTGCGAAACAGAAGACGGGATCGAAGAAGATCATCGAAGAACAATCACCATCAAAGCAATTCGTGAATGCCTTGCATCGACCGAGGTCAGAGCGAGAATAGCGGTTTGCGGCCTAAGCGGTCCGGAAGTGGCTGTGCGCGGCTTTCAGTTTCCGTTATTGTCGACTTCAGAGATAGATGGAGCTGTTTCGCTTGAGGCCTCGCAGGTTTGCCCGTTCGATGCGGCAGAAAGTACCGTTGATCATTATTTGATGCCTAATGGTGACGACAAGACAAGAGGCATCTTGGTGGCGGCGACAAATTCACTGATAGAAAGCAGGGAAGAAATCGCCAAAGAATCCGCCCTTAAGTGCGTTTTGATGGATGTTGAGGGATTGGCACTTTTGAACTGCTTCAACGGCCTGACCGATGAATCTGATGATTCCACAACAGCTATCCTGAATGTCGGCAGCTCTGGAACAACTGTGGCAATTATGGGCAGTAACGGCCGGCCGTTCATTCGTGATATGACCTTTGCCGGTGATGATATTATAAAGCAGGTTGCTGCTGATAAATTTATGTCAACAGAAGACATCAAGGGGATTTTGTCTTGCCATTCGGCGGGGCCTCAAACGGAGCTTCATGATAGTTTTGAGAAGGCCTGTCTGCACCTGACTCCCAATGTTTCCGAAACGTTGCCCTATTATGCGACCCAGGAGCAGTCGACACCTATCGAGAAGATATTTGTCTGCGGCGGTTTTGCTCTTACAGAAGGATTTGTTGAAATATTGAACAGCCAGCTCGAAGCCGAAGCCGTCCTGTGGAATCCGTTCGAGAAAATATCCCGCGACCCAGCCCAGCAGCTCGGAGATATTTGCGACAAGAGAGGCCCCGCACTGGCAGTGGCAGCCGGCCTTGCAATGAGGACAATTTGAATTAGTGTACTCGACGCTGGATACTCGATGCTCGTAAGAAGAAATGAGAATCGAGGATCTAGAATCGAGTATAGTATCGAGAATCGAGATCATGTTTGCGATTGATTTGTTAAAAGGAAGAAACGTCCCAGTCAGAAGCAGTCCTGGAGGCATAGCTATTGCTGTGGCAACCGTTGTGGTACCGCTCACCCTTGAAGTAGTAGCGTTCGGCTTCTATCTGAACAACAAGATTATCGCATCAGTAAATGAGCAGGAAGTAGCCAGATGCCAGGCAGAGATGGGCGAATTGTCCGACGCTGTGGAGATGCAGGCATCATTGGAGAAACAGAAGGCCAACCACAGCAATCACTTGGCGGAAGTTAAGTCCTCTATCAACCGATATGTCCAATGGTCGCCTGTGTTGGTGACATTGGTAGAGAATATGCCGGACTCGCTGATGTTGACCGACCTTGAGGTGAAACAGCATACTGTAAGAAAGAAGGTTCCCAAGAAGGATGACCCAAAAGCAACGATTGAGAAGAACGTCGCTGTAAGAACATTGCGGATCAGTGTAAGCGGCAGTACGCAAGACAACTGTGACAAAGCAGTCAGGGATTTTCGGGATAGCCTTCGTTCTTCAGCCCTCCTCGGGCCGCAGCTTGATACCATCGGAGTCTCACAGGAATCCGAGACGCTTGAAGGCAAGAATGTTGCCTCGTACGATATAGACTGTGTCTTTAAGGTGAGCTTATAGAATGTCCTTCATAAAAACCCACAAAAATTATCTTATGGTGGCAGGAGCGATATGGGCGGCTAGCCTTGCAGTCTTTCTGCTTGCATATTTTCTTGTTATAAAACCTCAAAAGGACTACATAAGACGCACCGAGAACAAGCTCGCTGATAAGAAACAGGCGCTCGAGTCAGCAAAAAGGGCAGGACGAGACGAAATCAAGACTCAGTTGAATGAGCAAATCGAGCGCCTGGAAGACAGACTGAGGGATTTCGTTATTGATTTCGAGGATTCGGCAAATTTGACGTTTGATATAAGTCAAGTTGCCAACGACCAGAAGGTTTCTTCGTTTAGCATCAAGACCAAAGGCAACCGCGGACTTTCAGAAATACCTGATTGCAGCTACATTCTTGAGGGCTATCTTGAAATCAGCTTCGCCGGAGATTTTCAACAGTTCGCCACATTCCTGAATGCTCTGGAAAGACACCGGCCGGTTATCTTTATAGACAAGTTCACGTTGATTCATTCGCGGCAGGAGGACGCCGAGTATCAAGTGGGTATGGATGTGGCTTTTCTTGTCGGAAAACCGGAGGAAGGCAAAACCGCCGGCAAGCAACCGGTTCAAATTTACGGCAAAAAGATATGAGAAAAATAGCAATAGTAAATCAGAAAGGCGGTTGCGGCAAAACAACCACGTCGGTGAACCTCTCGGTTGCCTTTGCCCAGAAGGACAAGAGGACGTTAATACTTGACCTCGACCCACAAGCTCACAGCACGATAGGCGTCGGCCGTAAACCTGACGAGCTATCTGCGACTATTTATAATGTTTTGAAGTCTCAGGTCGGGCTCTCCGACATCATCGTAGACACTGAAGTCGAACACCTTGATCTAGCCCCAAGCAATGTACTGCTTTCAGGTGCCGAGGTCGACCTGGTCAGCGTGGTCGGAAGAGAATTCGTCCTAGACAAGAGGCTCGCGACAATAGAGGACAAATATGACATTTGTGTTATCGACTGCCCGCCGTCGCTCAGTCTGTTGACCCTTAACGCACTCGTTGCCAGCACCGAGGTTATCGTTCCTGTTCAGGTGCATTACTATGCAATGGAGGGCCTCAAACAGCTATTCGAGACAGCGCGCACCATCCGAGAGCATTTGCGCCCGTGTGATGTAAAGTTCTCAGGCTTGTTGTTGACCTTTGTGGACAAAACGACCCTGCTCAGCAAGCAGGCCCAAAAGCAGATGCGGGAGTATTTCGGCAGTTTGGTATTTGACACGGTTATTCACAAAAGCGTACGGTTAGCCGAGGCACCAAGTACAGGTCAGTCAATTTTCACCTATGCGCCCGAAAGCCGATCCGCGGCTGAATACAGGGCTTTGGCTGAGGAGGTAATTGGCAGGGAATCAGTTGAGCAGAAGGTGAATGACGGGAACTCAACTGAGCAGAAAAGAGACGACGAGGCATCAACGGAGCAGAAGATCGAAGATCAGACCTTGGTCGAGGAGAAAGCAATCAATGTCTGAACAGAAGAGCAATAAGGCAGGACTCCATAGAGAAATCTCATCAATCTTCAAGGGAGTGCCGATTCCCCAAAAGGATGATGGCCAAAAGCCTTCCGGTTATGCTCAATCACCGCGCACCGACGATAGCGAGCCCAAACCGCCTGCGACAGAGCCACAGAAGCCCGATGCCCAAGATGCTTGTCAAGTTACGCCATCATCGCCAAACGCTTCTAAACCCGAGCAACCTGAAGCTGATGTTGACGATACAGCGAAGAACATTTCCAGTGCCAAAGGGATACCGCTTTGGAAGACCCAACATGCTGAGCAGCCTTGCGGGAAAGCCGTGCCGCAGGGCGCCGGCTACGCCAAGCCGAAGCCGAAAAAGCCCGATGCCCCGAAAGCTTCTCCAGCAGCGCAATCATTACCCAAATCTACCAGTACCCAACAACCTAAGGGTCGTATTGACGAAACGAAAAAAGATATTTCCAAAAGCGGTGCTGTCGTAAAGATCCGAGAGGACAGCATCCTGGAGCGGATAAAGAACAAGCTCTCTCCCCCTACGTCAAGAGCAGGTGCCGGTGACTCACGGCAAAAGACAATGGTGCTGGTGATACCGGTTCTATTTGTCATCTTATTGTTTCTTGCCTACAGAGGAGGAGTCTTTGGCAAAAGGGCACGTCCGGTACAAGCTAATGGGGCAGACACATTGTCCAGCGTTGACACCACTGATTCTGGTGATGGCATCGATTGGGAGATTCCGGCGCCACTTCCGTCAACGCTTCGCAATCCTATGCTTAGAGACCCGGTAGAGAACACCCAGACCGAAACCGAGACCGAAACTAGAACGCTCCCAACACTAGTCGTAAAAGGCATTATGTATAGTGAGGACAGCCGATCGGCAGTTATTGGCAACCAAATAGTGCACGAAGGTGAACGAATACGAGGCGCGACCGTTGTAAGAATAAGTAAGGACAACGTCGAATTCGAAATGAATGGGAAGAAATGGACCCAAGCGGTTCAATAATAAACGCAATCCCGGCAGACTTAGACTGAGGCAAAATCGCCTAGACTGATTTGGAAAGGAGCCGTTGTGAGAAGCTTTATGAGAAGATATGGGGCACTTAGGCTGTTTGCGGTTATCGCGGTGGTCTGCCTTGGCTGGGCTACCGCTGCGGCCGAAACCGACGGTGCTGCTGTCGAGACCGGCAGTAATGCTAGTGAGATCGACCATGATGTGGTCGAGGTCTACGATAAGGGTTCAGCGGTCGAAACCGGCAGTGATGCGGTTGAGATTGACAATGATGTGGTCGAGGCCCACAATAGGGATCCAAATGAAGAAACGGACCTGCCTGGCCTTGAGCAGCGGATGAAAAAGAGGGTATGTGTCGACCACAATGACGTGTCTATCGACACGGTAATAAGACAATTGGCTGAGCAGGCAGACGTGGACATTATCTTAAGCCCCAAGGTCGTCGGCAATGTGACCGTTACGCTTACAGATGTTCCGCTCGAGGAAGCCCTGAACAGTATTCTCTCGGTGCACGGCTGCACCTACATGCTGGGCGAAAATGTGCTGAGAGTAATAACCTCCGAAGAGATAGTTGCAAAAGCCGAACCAATTCTGACCAAAACCTATGAGATTGTCTATATAGATGCTGCACAAGTTGTGGAAGCCCTGGACAAATTCAAATCGGCCCGGGGTTCGGTATCCTCCATCAAGGGCACCAGTCATATAATTGTTACCGACACCGAGAGCAAGATCAGGGAGATATCCGCACTCCTCGATAAAATAGACCGCGTTACGCCCCAGATACTGGTGGAGGCAAGAATCTATGACATAACCAGCCGTGACAAGCTCGACCTCGGGGTCCAGTGGGAAGCAGGCCGTAATACCACATATCCATTCGACTCGTCACTTGTAGGAGTAAATCCTACCGACGGGCCTAAGAACCCATTCGGCACAAGCCGCTTCAGCGCTCCGACCGCCAAAACCGCTAGCGGTACCAGCGCATTTCTGCGCGTTGGCACGCTCAATAAACATGTTGATGTAGACGTGCTATTAAGGGCTGAGAAGGAAATCACTAATGCCAAGCTTCTTGCCAATCCGAGGATATTGGTGCTCGACAACGAAACGGCCCTTTTCGATATCGTGACCGAACATCCCTATGTGGAACGTACTATATCAGAGGGCAGCATCACAGAAACGATCAACTTCAAGGAAGTCGGCGTTAAGCTCCAAGTTACCCCGCATGTTGCAAGAAACGGCATGGTAAGGCTGCACATCATGCCGGAATTCGGCGTTTTTGTGGAGCGGGTGACGCTCGCTACAAGTGACGTACCGGTTGTTGATACTCGCAAAGTTGACACGATAGCATTGGTCGAAGACGGTCAGACAGTAGTTTTGGGGGGAATGCGCAAGAAGGATGTCAGCCGAGAGGTAAACAAAATACCGTTGCTCGGCGATGTGCCTATTCTGGGCTTTTTGTTCAGATTTGAGGGTGAAGATACGTCGGTAACCGAGTTGGTTGTCTTCATAACGCCGCAGATTATCTATCAACACCCGGTCATGTCGTTAGAAGAGCAGAACGTGTTGGACCAAACCAACTTTGGCGGCCCGAAGCAGTCTCTGACCAGAGCAGAGAAAGAGATGGTCAGTTATGACCGCTAGCCTCCTGTCGACGATTGAGTACTGGATTGGACTGTAGTCTGGAATCCTGTTTCTCTGTTTCGGCAGTCAATTATAGTTGATTAGTCTTTCTTCACATAAAGCGTCTGGCTCGGGAAGGCGAACTCGATCTGCTCGGCCTCGAACCGCTTCATAACCTCGAAGTTGACCCGCTCGTTGACCTCCTGGTACAGCCAGTAGTCGGGCGGTTTGACCCAATAGCTCACGTAGATATTCAGCGACCAATCGTTGAAATCGCTGAAGTAGACCCTCGGCGGCCTGTCGGGATCGGTATTGATCTCGGGTACACCGGCGAGGACCTCTTTTACAATCTCAACGGCCCTGCTCGTCTTGGCATGACCCGAATCATAAGTTATGGTCAGATTAGACGTGCGGCGAATAAACGGACGCTGGCCTATGTTTTCCACTGCCGTATTGACGATCGCGCTGTTGGGTATCGTGACAAGATGACCTTGCAGCGTCCGGACGCGAGTGCTGCGAAAACCCACCTCCTCGACCGGCCCCGAATGGTCGCCGATCTTCACCATCTCGCCCATCTGGAAGGGCCGGTCCGCGAAGATCGTAATTGAGCCAAAGAAGTTCGCTATCGTATCCTTGGCCGCCAGAGCAATCGCAACGCCGCCTACACCGGCTCCGACGAGGATCGACTGGACGTCCTGTTCGAGTATGTTGTCGATGATGTAGATCACCGCAATGATGGCAATTGTGATGCGCATCGCCTTGCGAACCACTGGCACGAGCATATCGTCGAGAGTGGTCTCGGTCTTGCCGACCAGGTGATCCAGGTAGTACTCGATCACGTCCACGAGCCTGTAGAGGGCATAGGCCACAGCGATCGCCGCAACCACACTTGCAACCGTCGTCCAGCCATCGTTGATGGCCATGCCGATACCGTCTTCGTCGTCGAAGTACAGCGGGATCTTGGCGCAATACACACCGCCTGCGAATATCGCCACGTACAGCGGCTTGACAATCGCCTTCAGCAGCAGCGTCACTGGGCTCTCGCCCTTCTTCTTTGCCAACCGCCCGGCATAACCGCTGATAACGAACTGAACGACCCGCCCGGCCACCATCGTCGCGATCACAACCAGCAACACGAGCAGGAACCGCCAGATGGGATTGCCCCTGACGAACTCATAACTGATAGTCTTAGACCACCACTGCACTTGTGCCAGTATTGTCGTTGCCGATGCCGCCATATCTCAGCCCCATGCAATTGATTATTGATGAATGATTATTGCAGCGGATCCCATGAGCAATCCACGCGCAACGAACGTATGTCAGCGCCCTATTTATATCGAACCCGGGCCACA
>WOR8_10007816_pt1 | contig 18298 bp, 18 predicted proteins | sample DeeMarSeWOR38_10_FD_19890 | JGI IMG/M metagenome (IMG submission 19890)
TTTCCGTTTTGTAATTACCGGCTTCGCCAAAGGTTTCGATTAAATATTTCCAGGTCGTGGCATAATCATACTGGAACGAAAACTCATAGCCGTCACCCAGCGGGCAGCAGGTCACCTTGTCGGCGCCGACGGCGGCGGCAAAATCCTTGGCTTCTTTGATAAAGCGCACGGCTTTATCACGCACCGCCTTGTCATGGGAGGTCAAACCGCCGTTGCGAAACTCGGGCTCGGCTTTAACATTCACATTTACCGCGGCCACATTGAGATGGTGTTTGTTTAAAATTTCTGTGGTTGTCTTCGGGTCGCTGGCCTCGTAGGGATAAACGATCTCCACGCCGTCGTAACCCTCGATCTGGGTCATCAGCTTAAACTTTTGATCCAGATCCAGCGGTTTGTTGTATTCGTGAAAGCGGTCTTTGGTCTGCGACAAAAACCCGGTGATAATACCCATTTTTAACATCGGACCCTCCTTAGCGGGACGCCTGTCCATCATTGAATAATTGAGAAATAAAATATTGCGGTGCCATACCCATCAACGCGTCATTTCTCCTCGGCCATTTCGCCATCAATGTCGGCCTGGCGCGATTTGCGGCGAAATATTTTTCCCATCAGTTTATCTTTAAAATTGCGGTAAGACGGAAACTGGCTGACCACGGTCCACACGATCACCAGAAATAAAACTAGCGAAACCGGCCGGGTAAAAACCGGCAGAAAACTTCCCTGGGAGACCATCAATGCCCGCCTCAGGTTTTCATCGGCCATGGGCCCCAGGATCACGCCAATGACGAGCGGGGCGATGGGATACCCCATTTCAATCAGAAAGTAACTGATAATTCCCACCGGCAGCATCAGGTACAGATTCCAGATATTGATTCCCAGGGAGTAGGAGCCGATGATGCACAGAATTCCGATAATGGGCATAAAAAGCTGGACCGGAATCCGCAGGACCTTAACGACCTGTTTGGCCAGCAGCATCCCGACCACCCACATCGTTACGGACGCCAGCAGCAGAATAGCTGCCACTTCCATGATAAAGGTGGGGTGCTCAAAGGTAATCATGGGTCCGGGTGTAACGCCGTGCAGCATCAAGGCGCCCAGCAGCATGGCCGCCGGGGGGCTTCCCGGGATGCCCAGATTGAGCAGGGGAATCATGGCACCCCCAACGCAGGCGTTATTGGCGACTTCGGTGGACAGAACGGCGGTAATTTCCCCCTTACCAAAGCGCTCGGGATGTTTGGCCCAGGCAGCGATGTCTTCGCCAATGCCGGGAACCGATCCGATCCCCACACCGATGAGGGCCGAGCGGATAATTCTGGGAATATTTCTGATAATGGTTCCGAATTCCGGCAGGATGCGCTGAAACTTCTGGGTCTCGCCGATCTGAAAGCGGTCTTTCAGGACCTGAATAATCTGCGGAATTCCAAAGGCGCCGATCAGCACCGGCACCACCTCGACGCCACTGTCAAGCTGTGGAATGCCGAAGGTAAACCGCGGATAAAACTGCAAGAGGTCACGGCCGACACAGGCCAGAAAAAGCCCCAGAAAACCCGCGATCCAGCCCTTGATGACCAGATCCGGGCTGGTCAGGGTGCCGCTGATCAGAATGCCGAAAAATGCCAGCAGAAAAAATTCAAAGGAAGTAAACTGCAGCGCAAAGAAGGAAATTAGCGGAGAAATGCTGACCAGAAACAGCATGCTGATAATCGTACCGATGGCCGATGCGGTCGTGGTCAGGCCGATGGCGCGGCCGCCTTCGCCTTTGCAGGCCAGCGGGTAGCCGTCCAGGGCGGTGGCGGCGGAAGCAGCCGTTCCGGGAATATTGATCAGAATGGAGGCGTACGAACCGCCGTAAGTTCCGCCGACATAGATGGAAAGCAGGCAGAGCATGGCGGTGGCTGTATCCATGCCATAGGTCAGTGCGGTCAAAAGCGCCACCCCCAGCGTCGAGGTCAGCCCCGGCATGGCGCCGAACATGATCCCCATCAGAACAGAGCAAAAAAGAACGATTATATTCAACGGGTCCGCTGCCAAATGAAACACCATCTGAAAATAGGTCCCGATTCTTTCGAAAATCATCATGGAAAACCAATTCCCTTCAAATCCGAAAATTAAAATTCAAAATACCAGATCGCATCCAGCAGTGCGACGACCATGCCCTCGGCCGGCATGGGTACCAGCAAAAAGTATTTAAAGATCACACCCACCACAAAAGGCGATACGACCGCCACAATCAAACCGGTTCGATATTTTTTACGCAATAACGGGCTGCTGCGAATCAGCCGCCAGGCATAAAGACAGTACCCGAGGATAAAACCCAGGGCCAGAATGTCTTTTGCAAAAGGCAAGAGCGGGTTGAGCAACCCGTCTAAACCCACTGCAAAGTAAAAAATAAAAAAAGCGGTTCCGGCCAGATAGAAAAAAAAGAGCTTTTTTAAAAGTGCCGCCTCATCGAAGTAGAAAATCGTGATAAAGACGCTTAAAAACAGAACCGAGCTCAGGAAAAAATCGATTCGCGGGATATTCAGGAAAACAAATGCCAAAAAAAGGACGGCAATCGCATAAAACCGCAAAATGGACACCGTATTTAAAAATTGAAGCAGATTTTTGCTGAACAACCATTGCAGGGTGTCGCCGAATGTTTTAAGGCCGATGGTTTTTAAAGCAGTTCTAACGAGTAACAGGCCCAGCAGCATGATCATGGCGCCGACAAATAGCGGGAACAGGGCCGGGGAGACGAACCAGACATTTTGCACCCCGCCCCAGCTGTCTTTCATGGGCATTTTGGACGCCTGCCAGACAATCCAGGCGCCGAACAGGAAAATGACGATGCCGGAATACACATCGGCCTTTCGGAGCTTTTCTTTTTCCAGCATGGTGGAAAGTCCTCAATTATTCAGTTAAGGCAGAATGGTAACGGCGAGCGGCAGGCATCTTTCGATACCTGCCGCTCACGGTTTAAATATTTACGGCTTGGGAATACCCAGTTTATCCGGGTTGACTTTAGCCGCTTTGAGTTCCCACAGCGTCCAGGCAAAATTGGATTGAAGCGCGTCAAAAACTTTTTTAGAATCCGCACCGGTTTTACCCGACAGCAGGTAGTAATTTTCTTTGGCCCAGCTTTTCACCTTTTCGGTGGCCATGGCTTGATCAAATGCCTTGACCAGCACGGCTTTACGCTCTGCCGGGACGTCGGCCGGAACCGCAAATCCGATGGCCTGGGAAATCGGCAGGTATTTGGACAGTCCGGGATATGAGTCAAAAGAGGACGGAATCGTTCCCAAACCTTCGACTTCAAATGGCTCCGGAATCAGCATGGCCAGCGCGCGCAGTTTGCCGCCGCGCAGCAGTTGCTGTTGCTCGGCCAGAGAGGTGACGACCACGGATACTTCGCCGGCCATGGCCGCGTTCTGACTGGGAGCCGAACCCTTATAGGGAATGAAGTTGAAATCGGCACCGGAGCCGTTTTCCACTGCCAGCAGATTCAGATGATGGATGGAGCCCGCACCGCTGGCTGCGGCTTTAATGCTGCCGGGGCTCTTTTTGGCAGCTTCGATCAGATCTTTAAGGCTTTTGTAAGGCGTATCCGGAGTGACCGAAATCACATCCGGTGAGCCGCCGACGATAAAGACATCCCAAACATTAAAATTCTTATCCCAGCCGCCCTGTACACCGGCGGTGACATTGGATTCGGACAGGCCGGTCAGGGTGTATCCGTCGTGGGGCCTGGAAAACCCATACATCATGCCAACCGAACCGGCGACACCGCCGGTTTTGTTGATGACGTTGATATTGACCCCTAAGAATTTTTGCATTTCAGCGGCAATAATCCGGTTGCAGGTATCGGTTCCGCCACCCGCACCCCAGACCACCACCGAGGTGATGTTTCTTTTGGGAAAATCAGCGGCGTAAGCGCCGGTGACCATGGCCAGAATCAAAACCAGACCGATAAGCAGTATCTTTCTCATTACCAAACCCTCCTTTTTTAGATGTTTTGGTGTTCTTCTTTTGGGGCCGCTAAGGCCCATCCGTTGTTTGGCAGCCTGCCTCACGCTAGAATTAAGATCTTGTTTGGAAGCGGCGCGCTCCACTGCCGATTTCGGGGGAAATAAAGTATCAGGCTATACCAAACGCCCTAAAACAACCTTTTGGGTATCCCTCCTTTCTTCGATGGTGCCGGTGGTTCCGTTACCGAATCCGGCTTTTGCTGGTTGTTTGTGTTGAACGACCTTAACTGCAGTCACTTAACAATATCGATTCCTTCTCAATGCTACACCTTTTCAACGTTCAGCTGCGCCAGCCGGCTGTATTAAAATGATCCGATACAAATGCACCCGGCTTTACCAGACGATCGCAGTAATCCAGATCGGTGTCGTCCAGGTTCAGATCTGCTGCTGAAAGCAAATCATTTAGATGCGTCAGGGTTCGCGGGCCGATGATAGCGGCCGTTATCCCCGGCTGATGGAGCACCCAGGCCACCGCCAGCTGGGAGAGGCTGCATCCTTTTTGAGCCGCCCTATGGGCCAGTTGTCGCGCCGCTTCGATACCCTCAGCGGTGATCCGTTCGGCATAGATCGATTTAAAAGCCCCCCGGCTGCCTTGCGGAATGTCGGCGGCATCCTGGTACCGGCCGGCCAAAACGCCCTGGGCCAGCGGTGACCAGGAGATGATGCCAAGGTCATAGGCCTTACACATCGGCACAATTTCATTTTCAACCCGGCGATCGAGCAAATTATAGGGCGGTTGTTCGCAGATAAATTTGGGGTAATGGTGTTTATCTGCGATCCACCAGGCCTCAACCGCCCGCCAGGGCGGATGGGTTGAGCACCCGATGTGGCGCACCTTTCCCTGTCGCACCAGCAAATCCAGGGCCGCCAGCGATTCTTCCTGGGGCACGCTGAAATCGGTGCGGTGCAGGAAATAAATGTCGATCCATTCGGTTTTCAGGCGTTTTAAGCTGTTTTCACAGGCGCTTAAAATATGATGTTTTGAATTTCCGGCGTCGTTAGGGCCGTCGCCGGTCGGCAGAAATACTTTGGATGTAACCAACACCTCTTTTCTTTTACCGTTTTCAGCCAGGGCTTCGCCGATGATTCGCTCACTTTCGCCCTCTGCATAAACATCCGCACAGTCCAGGATATTGATACCGGCATCCAGGGCCGTATTGATGATTTTAAAAGACGCCGTCTTATCGGTCGGGTTGCCGAAATTCATGGTACCCAGGGCCAGTTTGGAGATTTTCAGGCCGGAGCGTCCCAGCCGGCGGTATTCCATCTTAATATCCTCCAGGGCATAGGTTTCAGATCAAAATGACGGCCGGATAATTTTGTTGTTGTCCATGCCCTGCGCTTTGTTTTCAATCTCCTGTCTGAGGTGGGCAATGGTTTTGTTTAAATGCCGGCGCATCAGCGCTTCAGCTGCTTCCGGGTCTCTCTCACCGATGGCTTTTATAACGGCCAGGTGTTCCTCAATGGTCTCATTGGGCGGCCTCACCAATCCTTCAGAAGACAGGTACTGGTAGCTGGCGGTAATAAAGTTGTAGGTTTGCAATATGCTCTTTAGAAATTCTTGGGCGCCGATTTCGGTAATAAAGTTATGAAACCGGCGGTCTTCTTTGGCATAGGCTCTAAAATCGGTGATGTTTGTGGATACTGCAAAATCCCTGAAAAAACCCTTGAGGACCTCGATTTCTTTGTCGGTGATGTTGGCCGCTGCTCGTTTGGCTGCTAAACCTTCCAGAACTTCGCGCAGTTCAAATATGCTGACCATCTCCGGCCTGGAAAATAGCCGCACGAAATATCCGCGGCGGGGTTTGGACTCAACCAGTTTTTCATGTTCCAGAAATTTAAGGGCGCTGACCAGAGGGGTGCGGCTGATACCGAGTTCCTGGGCGAGTTTTTCCTGGGGGATTTTTTCTCCGGGCAGAATCAGGCGCTCGGTGATCATGTTTTTGACGATTTCATAGGCCTTTTGATCTAGATTTTCGTGCTCTGCTCCTAGATTTTTCATCCACGAATCCTTTCACGGGCCTGGGGTGAAAATCATATTCCATTTTCCGAGAATGAGAAGGGTGAAAATGGATCAATGATTAAGCGAGGGTAGGTATCGGTAATCCAATTCAAAAATGCATGTTGAATTTTGAATTTTGTATACAAAATTCAATACAGGTTCCAAAGTTCATTGTCAAGATTTTTTTTGTAACAATTTTTTTAAATAATTTAAGACATATATGGAATATACCCAACTATTTTTGACAGATTCTAAATCCAGATTTAGATAATATGGATTATGGGTGACGGATAGTGACAGTGTTGGAAACTGGCAAGACAACGCAGATATGATTTTGTTGCGGAATTTAAATCCAGTTTATGACTACAATTAAAATCGGCAATACAATAACCAGCAATGCGGTTGTAAAAAACCAGCATGAATTGGCCAGATCCAAATCCAGATCATAAATCGATGGGGGAATCAAGGCGGTGAACGCCACCGGCATACAGGAAAGAATCATAACGACCTTCAGCGGCAGACCGTCGTCGATTTTTGAGTAACCCATCAAATATGCCAAAGACGTTGCCAGTATGGGTATGAAAATGAATTTTATGATGGAAACCGAAATACATTCCCGGAAATAGTCACGAACCCTTCTGAATCTCAAAGCCAGACCGATTGACGTCAGCAGCATGATGGTCATCAGAGGCACAAAGACGGCAATGATGGTTGCGTAGAATTCGGGACGGTCGACACCGCAGAAATTCAACAATCCGCCGATGATAATACTCGCGAGGGCCACTAAGATGAACGGATCCCGGATCAGGTTTTTTAGATGGCCGCTGATGCGTTCCTCGCTGGCACTGTTACTGTAGTATTTGGCAACAGGGAACCCGATGGCATAATAGGAGAGTTCCTCAAATAATTTATATATCAGAACCAGGGCAAATCCCTTTTCACCTAAAAAAACAAAACAGACCAAAGCACCGATTGAACCGATATTGGTAAATGCGCCGCAACCATATAAGCTACCGGTCTTTTGCGGGCTCAATTTAAACAACCGGGCAACCCCCAGCGCTATCACGCCGCCGGCCAGAAGTGCAAAAAGTCCGACAAACGGCAGGGCCAAAAGGGTGGCGCTTTTTAAGCTCACCACCCAGATTGCACCGACAACGGCAATCGGATTAACCAACAGCAGGGCAATGCGCTGAAGCATTATGCGAAGCGCATCAAGGCCAATTGTCAACTTGAGCCTTTCGCGTTTCACCAGAACCTGCGTTATATATCCCAGTGACAATCCGATTAAAATGATACCGAATGAATAGACAAATTTTATCATGCAATCCCCTCAAGCTTCGCTGATGCCGGTCCGGTTTTAATACCCTGCAAATTACCCCTAAGGCAACCCCATTTGAGCATATTCAATCGACGGGCACTGAATATATATTGACAGGCAGCCGGCTTCCAATTTACAAAATTCTTATTCCATTCATAAACCTATAACCAACCGCTAAACAAACCGGATTTTTTTATGAAAAAGGACAATACAGGGAAAATCATTGTCGCCGTTGCTCCCACCGGCAAAAACACGGAGCCACCGTCTGTCAACCCCCTGACCCCGGAAGACGTCGCCCATCAGGTGATCGCCTGTGAGAAGGCCGGCGCCAGCATGGTCCATCTGCATGTGCGCGATAAGAAGGGGGAGCAAACAGAGGACTTAACTGATTTCTCTGCAACTCTTGATCTCATTCGACAATCATCCGACATTGTGATTCAGGGTTCTACCGGCGGTCTGACGGATTTGACTCTGGAGCAGCGCTGCGTGGCGTTAGATGATCCCCGGGTCGAAACGGCATCATTGAACATGGGCTCCATCAATTTCGATGAAGACGTTTATGTCAACCGGGTACCGGACATTCGTTACTGGGCCGGTCGCATGGCTGAAACCAGTGTCGCCCCGGAGCTGGAGATTTTTGCAGCCGGCATGCTTCCCGCCTATATGAAGCTGGTGGAGGAAGGAGCTCTGAAACCGCCGTATTCGATTGGGTTTTGCCTGGGTGTGCGCTGGGCATTGCCGGCGAATCCGGAAACCCTGTTCTTCATGAAAACCCTGCTGCCCGAAAAAGACGTGCCCTGGGGTGTGATTCATGCCGGCATGCAGGATTTAGCTCTGCTGGCCACCGCGATCGGCATGGGGGCTTCCGTGGTGCGCGTGGGTTTTGAAGACAGCGCATTTTTTGCTCCGGGCAAAGCCGCCCGGACCAATGCCGAGCTGGTGGAAAGAATGGTATCGCTGATACACCAAATCGGATATGAGGTGGCGACCTGTCAGGAGGCCCGGGAAATATTGGGAATTGGTGAATAGAAGATGAAAAATTCAAATTCAAATAGAGTATTGAATATCGCCCTGATTCCGGGAGATGGGATCGGCCGGGAAGTTGTCCCCGAAGGGGTGCGGGTGCTGGAGGCCCTGGCCGCGCGCTATGGCTTTGCAGTCAAATTCGAGACGTTTCCTTACGGCTGCCAATACTATCTGAAGCACGGGGCCATGATGCCCGCAGACGGTCTGGAGCAACTGAGTGGTTTCGATGCGATTTTGCTGGGGGCAGTCGGCGATCTCAACGTGCCGGACCATGTTTCCCTGTGGGGTCTGTTGATACCCATTCGGCGTCATTTTCAACAATATGTCAATTTGCGCCCGGTGCGGCTGCTGCCCGGCATCCGCTCGCCGTTGGCCGGCCGCAAAACCGAAGACATTGATTTTTATATCGTCAGAGAAAACAACGAAGGGGAGTATTCGCAGATCGGCGGGCGGCTCTATGAAGGAACCGAACAGGAAACCGTCATCCAGGAATCGGTATTTACGCGCCGCGGGGTGGACCGAATCCTGCACTACGCCTTCAAGCTGGCGCAAACCCGGAGAAAAAAACATCTGACCTCGGCCACCAAATCAAACGGCATCATCCACACCATGCCATTCTGGGACGAGCGCCTGAAAACCGTATCTGAAGATTATGCGGATGTCACCGTCGACCAATACCATATCGATATCTTGAGCGCCCATTTTGTCCAGCACCCGGACTGGTTCGATGTGGTCGTCGCCAGCAACCTGTTTGGCGATATTTTATCCGATCTGGGCCCGGCCGTGGCCGGCGGTATCGGCATTGCCCCTTCCGCCAACCTCAATCCGGAACGAAATTATCCCTCCATGTTTGAGCCGGTGCACGGCTCGGCGCCGGACATCGCCGGAAAGGGGATTGCCAACCCCATTGCCATTTTGTGGTCGGTGGTGATGATGCTGGATTTTTTCAATCAGAACGATGCTTCCAAAGCATTGATGGGCGCCATTGAAACAGTTACCGCAGCAGGGCAGGCATTGACACCCGATCTCGGCGGGCAGTCCGGCACCCGGGAATTTACGGATGCCGTGCTGAAAAAGATTTCAGGAAAATGATTTTAGGTTGAGTCTTCGATGAAACAATTTCTGCAAGCGCCATTTTATTCCCCCGCCCTCGATCCCTCCGACTCGGCCGAGCTCGTCGCAGGCCGCCAGGGGATGGAAAATAAAACGCCTCCCCCTTGACAGAGGAGGTCCGGGTGGGGGTGAATAAAAATGGGGGCGATCATTCTCCTTCTTTTTTAACAAAGAAGAGAAACTCGCCTTCGCCCTCCAGCCGGCCGAACAGGGGGGTTTGAGCCTGCCGGGACGCATTTGAGACCGTGGGCCGCAGATAGGCCCCCAGTTCGGTGCCCGTGACGACATTGTCCTTGTCGATATCGGCTTCGCCCTCAATGGCTTTTAAAAAATAAGAAGTGAACAACCCGTGGCCTTCCCTCTCCTGGACCTGTTCGCCCTGGCCGCCGGCGGTGATAATCTGAACCACCCGCATCGCAGATACTTTGCGCAGATAATCGCTGATGCCCGGCCAGACCCCGGCCGAACGGTTGAGCCCCAGGCCGGAATAGCAGCAATCCATCACGTAAAAAATGTGTTTGGCCGCAATCCGGCTGGAAAGGCTTCGAATCTGCTCCATGGAAACAGCGGTTGAGGCGTAACTGTCGGTTTCGGCATCCGCCGGAATGATGTAGCCTTTTTTGCCGCCGCCGGGCAGATCCTCTGTTTGACCGTGGCCCGCAAAGTAAAACAGAACGCGATCATTGCGGTCCACTTTTTGCGGCAGTTTGTGGAAAAGCTCGGTCAGGATCCGCCGCTGGGTGGCCTCTTTATCCATGATGATGGTAATGTCGTCAAAGCCGGTTTTTTGAAGGGTGTCTTTGACGGCGTTGGCGTCGGCAACCGCAAATTCCAGCCCAGGCCACTTTTCATAATGATTGATGCCGATAACAACAGCAAAGGATCTACCGTAGAGCGCTTTTCTCTGAGAGGTGGATTCGACCCGGGGCAGGGGGGGCAGGGCATATTTTTCACCCTCGATATCAATTGAAATATGCGCGCGATTACCTAAAAAATCGGCAGCTTCCACCCGGATGGTATTTGCTCCCAGCTGGATAGGGATGTCTTTGAGGAAGTTTCCGTGTTCATCCAGGAATGTCTCCACCTGGTTGACTTTTACCCAGGCCACCCCGCTTTTGTCGGTGGCAATCCCCCGCACGGTTAAGTTCTCATAGGTTTTGACAACCTTCATTCCCCGTCGGGTTGAGGGTTCATAAAGAATAATTTTGGGTCCCTCTTTATCGGTAGCTTTTTCAATTTCCCGATTCAATTTTAGCGCCTTGGGATAGTCGGCTCTAATTCTCAGTGATTTTTTTATATTGCGGTCGGCCTCATCCAGATCGCCTTTTTCAAACAGTAAACTGGCTAGAAGATAATACAGCTTGTAATTGGTGGTGCCCAGTTCGGCCGCCTTTGTAAAATATGTGATGGCCTTGTCATTCTGGTTTTCTTTGCGGTACAAATTCCCCAGCAGTTCATGAGGTCGGATGTATCCCGGACATAATTCGATGGCTTCCTGATAGTATTGTTGAGGCTGTTCTTTATCGGTCTTCAAGCGGCCTTTCCAGAATACATGTATGGCCTTATCGCAATCACCGGTCAGATCATTGCCGTCAGATGCTATGGCAGGGCTGCCGGATAACTGCAGTAAGAAAAAGAAAACAGGTGTGAACAACACATATTTCATTATTTTGTCCTCAATGGTCTTTCTGTTTGGGTGTGGGGCCCTTCTTAAGTATCGAATATTAGATGTGCGCTCACTTAAAACAATTTATGCTCTTAGATCTAAATTCAGATTTCTTCTTCTATTATTGCCTGGGCAGCATTTATTTTTAAACTATCAAACTCTGCTGATATCGAATAGTTTGCCTGAATGGTGGTTCTGTTGCCAAAGAAGTTCCGCACCTGAAAACCGATCAACATGTCATTGTCATTCGCCGTTACGCGAAAGGTATTCAGGCGGTTCCACTCGGCCGCCCCATTTATTTTATACAAGGTGCCGATGGTTTTGCCGGTTCTGACGATACGAAACGCGCCATTAAAATTTTCGATCTTTTGAGAATTTCCTCTTGTCCCTCTGCCATTTACAATACAATTACTAAAGAGGTACCCCAGGACCGATTTTTCTTTCATGGAAAGACCGATGCTCGCGTTGTTTATTTTCCCCTTCTTCAGGCTTTTGTCAAAAACACCCAAGACCAAAACTTGATCCATCCCGGAGACGCCTTTAATAAAATCAACCCGGCAATTCAGCTGGATATCGAAATCTCCTCTTAACGCATACTTGGATGAAAGCCCGGCTTTGCTGAAACTGCCGGTTTGGGTCCGAATGATCTTGCCGTTCTCGAAGCCTAAATCGGCCTGCTTGAAATTTTTTACCTGTTCTTCGCGGTACAAATACCCGGCCCTGTCCCAGAGATCTTCCCGCATCTTATCAAATGAGTCATTATAATATTCAAGCTCACTTTGCGGAAGGCTGTTTTCGACCTGCAGAGGGGCTTTATCGGTGGCGCATGACAGCATTGCGCCTAAAAAGGCAAGTGATACAAAACCAATTGTGAAACCGGCTTTTTTATTTCGCATGACGCAGTCCTCCTCATAAGATCGATGGACACAATACCACCAACAGGGCAGCACGTTGCCTTAAGCGCTTGCGGAGCAGCGACGAGGCATCACATATTGTTTATGGGTTTAAAATAAACGAATGGAAGAGAAATAGGCAGGGTATAAAATACTAAAAAGCAGCCGGAGTTGTCAAGAATACTCTAATTGAGCGATTGTCGAGGGTGCCGCAGCTACAAGGAAGATGTCGTTCCGCTATAGGTAACGATGCGGGACGGCATCTGACGACGTAGGTGCGGTGAGATCGGCAATCCCTGGAGGGGGTTCAAATTTTAAAAATAAAAACGATAGAATTCCTTACGAATTATAAACAATCTCTTTTTGAAATTTGAAACGGCCAATTAGAGTTAGATGTTATTCAGAAGGCTTTTCTTTTAGACTGTTGAGCCGCTTGACAAGCTCCTGGTAGGTGGATTCATCAAACCGGTCGATTTCTTTGGCGTGCATCTGCCAGGTCTGCAGGCACATATTGGCATCATGGTAGCTATTCTCTTCGATATAATATTCAATGCACTTCAAAGAATCGTTCAAAGATTTTTCATAGAGCTGCAGTTTAAATTCTTCGTATTTTTGCGGGTCGAATTTACCGGCGTCGATGGCGGCCGCCCGCCAGACATTGAGGCGGACCCGCCCGCTGTAAAACCCGTCGACTTTCAGGGACCTTTTTAGGCGCCAGAGGGCATTGGCGGCCTCCAAGTTGAGCATCTTTTGCCTGGCTTTTTGTTCCTTGGTTTGTTCGGCGAACGCAACGGTCACAACCCCCAGCATCAGGATGAAACCTGTCAAAAAGCAAAAAGCGATTGTCCAGAATTTTTTATGCCGGAGCAAAAGGAGCATTTTAACCCGTACCCGTCTTTTCAGGCGAAATGGTTCAGTTGAATATCCGTTGAATTATAAAATTTAAGTTTAACCTAAAATCAAGGATAGGTCAAAAATCACTTGGAAGTGCTGAGGAGGCGTTTGTGTCTGTCCGTGTGGGTCTTTGACGAATTAACCTTTCAATTTACAGCTCAAATTCCTGATTCTGCAATTTCTCCACAAAGGGAATATCGGCCGGAGCAAAGTCATACTCGACAAGCGCCTTTGCCGACACCCATCTGTAATCCGCATGGTCATTTAGCGCAATCTTTCCGGATTTCCAGTGTACCCGATAGGCCAGCAGCTTGATCGAGCCATGATCGTAAAGATAAATACTTTCTCCGAGGATTCTTCCGACCGAGACGTTAATACCGAATTCCTCCTGTAGTTCGCGTTTCAGACAAGCTTGTGGTGTTTCGTTTCGTTCAACCGTGCCGCCGGGAAACTCCCATTTGTTGGCCTGGCGGTCGTCAGCTTTACGCTTGGCGATCAGTATCTTTCCGTCTTTGATTAATATGGCTGCTGTTACCTTTTTCATTCAACCTAAAGCGAAGCGCTCCTAAAACGGAGCGCACGAATTGAGAGAAGTGCTCCTTAAGTCTCGCCACGACGAGATGCTCGGCATTATTTTGCTTTTTCTCTTTTTTCGGTGACGCAGTAGATTCCCTTGCCTTCGATTGCCGGTTGGAAGCACATATTATCGGAAACACATGCCGATTTAGTCAGGTCCCCTGCTTTCCAGCGATTGATCAAATGGGGCTCGCGGATCAACGGCCGGCTCATGGAGGCTCATGGAGATGTAGTCGGCCACACCCTCTTCCACGATTCGTTCGGCCACATGCAAGGAGCGGTTTCCGCCTACCAGAATGACGAGGACATCAACCTTTTCTTTGAGCGCTCTGGCTTCTTCCTGAAAATAGGCCTCTTTTTCTTCTTTGTTTATGCCCAGCTGGCTGGGAAGGGTCTTGGCGCTGATAGCAAGGCCGCCGCTGACTTCAATGGCATCGATGCCGGCATCAGCTAAAATTTGGCCGACCTGAACAAATTCTTGGAGCGTCAATCCTTGTTCTTTAAACTCTTTGCAGCTTAGCTTAATTAAGACCGGATAATCATTGCCGACTGCCTTCCGAATAGCCTTGAATGCCTCCAATGGCAGTCGGGCACGGTTCTCAATCGAGCCGCCGTATTCATCGGTGCGAAAATTAAACAGGGGAGAGATAAATTCACTTAGTAAATAGCCGTGGGCGCCATGGATTTCAACGCCGTCAAAACCGGCACTTTTGGCCCTGCCGGCTGCGCCTGCAAACGCTTTAATAACCCCCGCAATATCTTCTTGAGTCATTTCCTTGCGGGGACCTTCAGCGATGCCTTCCACGCTGGATGGGGCCATCGGCGTTTGACCGGACAATTTGGTATTTGCAAAAAAACCGGCATGGGCCAGCTGGCAGACGATTTTGCCGCGCTGGTCGTGGACCGCAGCGGTCATCTTTTTTAGCCCCGGAATCATATCGTCGCTATGGATTCCGATCTGCCTGACGCTGGCCTGCCCGACTTTTTGCACATATGAATGGCTGCTGATGATCAACCCGACACCGCCTCTGGCGAGCTCTGCCATCAGGCTGATCAGCTTTGGGGTGCAAGATCCGTCATCGGCCGCCATTCCTTCCCAGGTTGCCGAACGCACAAAGCGATTATTCAGTTTCATACCGTTAATTTCACCCGGTTCGAACAGTTTGCTCATTTCCGTCTCCTCTCGAATATTTTTGAGATGGGTTCTACAAACCACATTCCGGTGTGTATTATTAAAGTTATCTATTTTCTGCCTAAAATCAAGGATACCTGGCAAACTGGAATCCTACCTGTTTTTCTATTTTTTTTATTATGATCAATTCGGGATTGATTCTCCTAGCTACTCCATCTTACGGATGCGGATTTCGACTTGCGGCGTATCCTTCATTAATTCAACTAACGTTGATGGATCTGTTTTGCCGTAATGATAGGGATACAGGACTTTGGGTTTAAACGCTTTTGCGGCGTCGGCCACCATTTCCGGTGTCATGGTGTAGGGCAGGTTCATCGGCAAAAACGCGACATCAATATCTTTAAGTTGTTTCATTTCAGGGATGTTCTCGGTATCGCCCGCCACATAGATTTTTATATCACCAAAGGTGATCACATATCCGTTTCCATTGCCCTTCGGGTGGTAAGGAACCCCCTCGCTGCGCATATGGACAAGGTTGTAGGCCGGTACAGCCTCTATTTTCAACCCGTCAACCGTCTTCACATCACCGTTTTGCATAAGAATCCCGCCTTTAACCTGTTGGGCGCAATTTTTCGTTAGAATGATTTTGGTTTTGTCTGCACGCAGGTTCTCCAGCGCTTTCAGGTCGAGATGGTCAGGGTGTTCATGGGTCAAGAAAATCATGTCGGCTTGCGGCAACTTTGAATAGTCTGTCAGGGGTGAAAATGGATCAATATGGATAATTTTACCGCCAAAGGTAAACATCAGGGTACCGTGGCCGATGAAGGTGATTTCCAGCTTGCCTCCGGCGGTTTTAACGACATCGGTCTCAAAATTGTTTCCGGCGAACCCTGCAGTTTCCAGTGATATGCAGAATAAAGAAAGTAAGAGAATCTGTTTAACCATTTTGCACCGCCGCTGTTAATGGATGATTCCCTGACGCACAATATAATACCATTCGTCGATCAGCTTCTGCCGGTTTTCACGGATCCATTCCTCACCGTTGAGTTCGACCAGTTCTGAAACCCGGATACACAGTATTTTCAATTCTCTTGGGGAGCCCGGTATGTTCTGGGTTCCTAAAAGCTTAAACACCGTCTCCAACGATAGCGTCTTCATAAAGTGCCCTTAAACACGGAACCCCGTCTTTCTATCTGAAAAACAGGGCTGTATTTTTTGGGTTCATGACAACCCCTTAATAAGGGTTCGCATTTTTCCTTTAATAACAGCTTAATATCATGGGCTCTAGATAATGGTCAAGGTTTTTAGGATGAAGGGCTGCTCCCGGGTTCGCGAAGTGTTTGACCTGACGATGCCGCTTTGCTATTTACCGGGGAGTTCTTAAAATAAACGATACGTTAATGGAAGATCGGCAATGTTGCTTGTGGGATATAAAACCGAAATTTTTAGGCCGGAGCAGAATCCGGAATTCGAGTCGCTGCACTGCATTGCGCACCTGGAGCAGGATATCTCCGATGTATTGCCTTACCTCAATTCCCTTCTGGGCGGATTTGACTACTTAAAAGATCCGCCGGCCTTAATTCTTAAATCCCGGGGACGCCTGATTACACTTCATCCGCGCAAGATTGCCATTAACGCCCTTAAGGATAAAGATGAAGCTGAAAAGATCCTGCGCTGGTTGATGGCAGAGATCAACACGGCCTGGGAAAAGCGCCACGAAATTGAGCCTCGCTTCGAAGGATTGCCGAGGCCCGGCATCCTTGAGATCCTCAGGTGGCTGCCCAGAACCAACTGCCGAAAATGCAACGCGCCCACCTGCCTGGTCTTTGCCACCCGCCTGGCGGAGGGTGTGAAAATCGCCGCGGACTGCCCCGAACTGTCAAATGAAGCGAGGAAGGGGCTTGAAGATTATCTGAGTCGCTATCATCTTGAAGATTAGTTTTTGCGTCTGCGGCGGATTTCAACTATACGAACGATCCATATCAAACCTTAAAAAGAGGAGAACTTCTATGAGAAAGGCTGTCTTTATTGCCACATTTGTATCGCTGCTGATACTGGTGTTGGTTGCCAGTGCTGCGGCGGGAAGTATACTGGACCGTATCTTGAAAAAGGGTGAATTGGTCGTCGGCACGACCGGCACGCAACCGCCCCTGAACGCGACCACCAAAGATGGTAAAATAATCGGTCTGGATGCCGATATAGCCAATCGAATCGCCATCAGCATGGGCGTAAAAGTGCACTTTGAAACCATGCCGTTTGCGGAACTGCTCCCGGCGCTGTATGCCGGTAAAGTGGACATGATTTTGTCCAGCATGACCATGACGCCGGAGCGCAATCTGAAAGTAGCCTTCATTGGCCCCTATTACATTTCCGGCAAGGGGATGCTGACCAAAACACAGACGATTGCCACCCTGCAGGCCGCTGAAAGTCTAAATGATCCGCAATTTAAAGTGGCCACCCTCAAAGCCTCTACCAGCCAGTCGTTTGTAGAAAAGACCGCTCCCCAGGCCAAGCTGGTAGCCGCCAACTCCTACGATGAAGCCCTGGGCCTGTTGTTTGAGGATAAAATTGACGTGCTGATCGCGGACTATCCGTTTTGTGCCTTTACGGCATTCCGTTACCAGGAAAAAGGGCTGGTTGCCGGACAATCGCGTCTCACCTTTGAGCCCCTGGGGATCGCCGTCAAAGAAGACACGCTCTTAATAAACTGGCTGAACAACTACCTGAAAATGCTCGATGGCAGCGGCCAGCTGCGACAGCTGAGTGATCGCTGGTTTAAAAATTCTTCCTGGATTAAAGATCTGCGATAAGAAGGGGTCGTGTATTGGATTGAAGCATCGAGGTGATAACCGGGCGGGATAAATCCCCGCCCGGTTATTTTGTATGTAAACCCGGCTTAATTTTGCGTCTCATATTCCAGCGTCACTGTTACCGTGCGATTTAGCGCCCGGCCTTCCGGCAGCGCATTGTCAAACAGCGGGTCATGGGGCCCGGCGCCTTCATAGGAAATATTGCCACTGTTGATAGCGCCACCGGCAACGATCATTTCAAATGCGGCTTTGGCCCGACGCGTGGAAAGATCGACGTTATAGGCTTCTTTGCCGATGGTATCGGTATGGCCGACAATACTGACCTTGGCGGAGGGAACCTCTTTAATGCGGGCCACAATCCGATCCAGCACGGCCCGGTTGCGATCTTTGATATCGGCGCGGTTAAAATCAAACAGAATCAGCGCATATTTTTCCATGACGCGATAGCCTTCTTTCTTGGCAACGCGCTCTTCGCGTTTGATAAAATGCACGCTGGTGCTGGCATGGGTTTTATACATTCGGCCTTTTTTGTCTTCGACCTCAATATTGGCCCCGATATTTTCATATCCGCCGATTTTACCCAAACCGAGTGTTTTCAAATTAAACGGATACGCCGGCGCCAAATCTCCCTGCCCCGCAGCAGTATCAATGAGCTTTCCGTCACCCATCAGTGCAACAGTCCAGCGCGCCAGTTCGTAGCCGCTTTGGATTTGCGGCATGACTGTAACTTCTTCGGTGTTGCTGATCTCTGTTACATAGGTGCTTTTGACGGTGTCAAGAATTGCCGGGGATTCAGAGTAGATTTCCACCCGCTGATTTTCAGCGCGGCCTTCAGCGACACTGCCGGTACTGGCAACTGCGGGT
>WOR8_10002470_pt1 | contig 18288 bp, 14 predicted proteins | sample DeeMarSeWOR38_10_FD_19890 | JGI IMG/M metagenome (IMG submission 19890)
TTTTCCAGCAGCCACACTGCCCCATTGCCAGTTCGTGGCAAGTACCCCTTTTGCTTCACTGTACTCAATTTTATCCCCAGGATAAACCACATTTAAGCGATCACTTTTTTCATTTACACCTGTAGCAGGGGAAAATTTTTTCTGCTTATCAATTGTATTTCCTTTTTCGGTGTTGTCTCTAAAATCAAAACTGAATCCAATCACATCTGATATATAACCATAAGTGTAAACACCATTCCAGAAGTGTGTTCGTTTAGATTTATCTACCGAGCCAATTTCCGCACCCAGGATTATTCCTGCATTCATTTTAAATGCATCGCTGCCATAAGAAAAAAATCGCCATCTTTGAGCAGGATCTTTACTTACAAAATCAATATGATTTTCATTTTCAGTATTTTCTTCTAAAAACCATTTTTCGTGATAAAAATCTTTAACGAAAAATTCTAACTCATCTTTTTCAAGCGTGGTTAAACTTGATGATAGTGAATCTGCCTCAAATAATTTTTCAGCAATGTATTTACGTGGTAAAGGTCTGACTAAATCGTTAAATTCAATTATTCCCCTTTGGCTTAACCTTCTTAAAAAATTATAAACGTCACGATGCAACGGTTCATAAACAATTTGTGATAATAAAACCGGAGTGGAAAAGAAGACTAAAAAGAAAAGAAGGAATATTTTTCCTTTAGGGTGATTCATCTCAATAGATTAACTATTAACGAATTCATTAATTCTTTCTACAACAAACTGTTGCTGTTCATTTGTCAGTTCCGGATAAATTGGCAATGCTAAAGTTTTATCTCCTGCCATTTCCGAAATTGGAAAATCGCCCGGTTTATAACCAAGGTTTGAAAAACATTCCTGCAAGTGAAATGGAACGGGATAATATATTTCTGTTCCGATTTCATTCTCAGAAAGAAATGCTCTTAACTCATCTCTTTTTTCAATCCTAATTATATACTGATTATAGATATGATAATTTCTTACTCCAGCAGCATTTTCATAAACAGCTTTGGGGAGTAAAACTTTATTCTTTTCATTAAAATCAGTTTTACCTGTTTCTTCTGCCAGTCCGGAATCGATGAAAAGTTGGTTGTAAAGTTCGGCATTTTTTCTACGCCCCTCGGACCAACTATCCAGGTGTGGAAGCTTTATTCTAAGCACTGCAGCTTGCAAAGCATCGAGTCTAAAATTTCCACCGATCACTTTATGATAATATTTTGGTTCACCGCCGTGAACTCTTTTTATTTTAATCATGTGTGCGAGATCGTCATCATTGGTTACAACCAAACCGCCATCGCCAAAACACCCAAGATTTTTACTAGGGAAGAATGAATAGCATCCAATATGGCCAATCGTGCCTGCAGATTTTCCATTTTTATATTGGGTCCCTATTGCCTGAGCCGCATCTTCAATTACCGTGATATTATTCTCACCGGCAATACTCATAATCGAATCCATTTCAGCACTTTGCCCGTAAAGATGAACAGGTATTACAGCCTTAGTTTTAGATGTAATTTTATTCCCGAAATCTTCAGGATTAATATTAAATGTAACAGGATCAATATCTGTTAAAACAGGTTTTGCATTTAAACGGGATACAACTCCCGCTGTAGCAAAAAAAGAATAAGTTGGAACAATAACCTCATCGTCCGGTTGTAAATTGATCGCCATTAAAGCAAGCAGTAACGCATCCGTTCCTGATGAAACACCAATTGCATATTTACAATCAAGATATTCACAAAACTCTTTTTCCATATTTTCTACTTCAGGACCTAGAATGAAGTATTGTGATTCAGCAACACGAAGCATAGCAGCATCCAGATCTTTTTTGAGCAATTGGTACTGCGGTTTTAAATCAAGAAGAGGAACTTTCATAACTAAACCATATTTTTAATTTTAAAGTTAGTGAGAAACGAATGTAAAAACTACTGAAGATGTGTATCACTCCGAGGTGTAAATAAAATCTTTTCCAATGTCTTTAAACTTTAAAGCATTTAAATCCTTTTCAGAAACTATGGGATTTTCTACCTGCCAATTAATGTTCAAATCAACATCGTTATAAAGAATTGTTCTTTCATGCTCTTTACTGTAGTAGCCCGTGCATTTATAAGCAAACAATGCTTCATCAGAAAGAACGGAAAAACCGTGAGCTAAACCCGGAGGTATCCAAATTTGTGAGGGTTTACTTGAATCTAAAGAATGTGCAAAATGATCTCCGAAAGTGGGTGAACCGAATCTAATATCAACAGCAACATCCAATACCATGCCTTCCATCACCTGGCACAACTTTCCCTGTGCCATTTCGCCAACCTGATAATGCAATCCTCTTATTGTATTCTTAACTGATTTAGATAAGTTATCCTGCACAAAATCAAAATTCAAACCGTACTCTTTATAGCGCAATTTATTAAATGACTCTATAAAAAAGCCTCTGTTATCGCCATAAACATCCGGTTCAATAAGAAGTAAACCTTCTATTTTTGTTTTAATAACCTTCAATACTATTAATCTTCTTTTAAAATCTTTTCAAGGTATTCTTTATAAAGAGATTTTGGCATTGATTTAATTAAATCTGTTAGCTGCCTTTTATCAATAAGCCCTCTGTAATATGCTATCTCTTCGATGCATGCAACTTTTAATCCCTGTCTATCTTCAATAACTCCAAAGAAATTCGATGCTGCAAGAAGTGCTTCGGGGGTTCCTGTATCGAGCCAGGCAACTCCTCTTCCTATTTTTTCGACACTAAGCTCGCCTTTTTTCAAATATTCCCTGTTTACATCTGTAATCTCCAGTTCCCCTCTTTTTGATGGTGTCAAAGCTTTCGAGATTTCGATCACTTTATTATCATAAACATACAAACCAGGTACAGCATAATGAGACTTTGGTCTTAAGGGTTTTTCCTCAATTGAAATTGCTTTTCCATTGCCGTCAAATTCAACTATACCATATCTTTCAGGATCATTTACCTGGTAGCCAAAAATTGTTGCACCGTTTTCTTTTTGTAGTGATTTATAAAAGAAATCCAGGCTGCCGTAGAAAATGTTGTCCCCCAAAATAAGACTAACAGGATTTTCACCGATGAATTCTTTTCCTAAAATAAATGCTTCTGCAATTCCCTTCGGCTGAGGTTGCACAACGTAATCGAAATTCAGGCCTAACTGGTTCCCATCTCCAAAGAGTTGTTTGTAAAGCGGAATCGTTTCTTCATTTGAGATAATTAATATCTCCTTTATTCCACCAAGCATAAGAATTGAAAGCGGATAATAAATTAGTGGTTTATCATAAATCAGAGTAAGCTGTTTACTGTAAACTTTAGTTATTGGATATAGCCGCGAGCCTGAACCACCCGCTAATATTATTCCCTTAACATTGTTTACATTTTTAACTGGTTTACTATTAAGATTTATCATTTAAATGTAAATATAAAAAGAATCTCAATGATTTTTAATTGGAAGGGGGGCAACAATCCGGCACCAAATTAGAGCAGTGTCCCACTAAGAATAATCATTGCAATGGTAAAATAAATTATTAAACCGGTTACATCCACAATTGTTGTTACTAACGGACCAGAGGAAGTAGCAGGATCTGCACCCAAGCGCTTTAAAATAAAGGGTAGCATAGAGCCTGATAACGTCCCCCAAATAACGATGCCAATAATTGAAAAGAAGATAGTCAATCCGATCAAAAGCCAGTGTTGTTGAAGTGAATCAGAAAAATTGGCTATAACAGAAACTTGAAAAAATCCAATTATCCCCAAAATTCCACCAAGTACTAAACCAGCAATCACTTCTCTACGCATAATAAGCCACCAATCTTTAAGTGATATTTCGCCAACAGCCATTGCTCTTATTACTAACGTCGCTGCCTGAGAGCCTGAATTGCCACCACTAGAAATGATAAGTGGAATAAAAATAGTCAATGCAATTGCTTTGTCTAAATGGTCTTCAAAAAAACCTAGAACAAATGCGGTTAAAATTTGTGCTATAAAAAGAATTGTTAGCCAGAAGGCTCTCTTTTTAATCAGCTGAAACAACGGAATTGTTGGATATGGTTCCTGTAAGACCCCGGTTGCTGCAATTTTCTGAATGTCTTCAGTAGCTTCTTCCTCGGCGACATCAAGTACATCATCTACAGTTACGATTCCTATTAATACCCCAGACTTGTCCGTTACTGGTAATGCTATTCTATCGTATTTTTTAAATTGTTCTACCGCAAGTTCCTGATCATCTGCTACATTTAGTGATATATAATTTTCATCCATTAAATCGCTTATTTTTTTTGCCATGGGGGATAGAATAATTTCTCTAATTCTAATATCATCAATCAATATTCCCCTATCATTAATAACATAGATTACATTTAATGTTTCACTGTCTTCTGCATTATCTCTAATGAAATCCAATGTCTCAGCAATGGTCCAATCAGGTTTAACAGCGATGTAATCGGGAGTCATTAACCTTCCGACACTGTTCTCAGGATAACCTAAAAGAGTTTGTGCAATTTTTCTCTCTTCGGCGGAAAGCAATTGTATCAATTGTTTTACAGCAGAGCCAGGTAAATCTTCAAGTAAAGCAGTACGATCGTCGGGAGACATATCATTTAATATTGCAGCAACCTCACCTTTTCCCATTGCTTTTAATAAATCTACCTGAACTTCAAATTCTAAGTGTTCAAATGTTTCAGTTGCTAATTCAATCGGAAGAAGGCGAAAAACAATTACTTGTTCCTGCTCCGGTAAATCTAAAATAAGATCGGCAATATCGGCGGGAGTCCAATCGTTAAGGATTTCTTTCAATATGCTAAGCTTTCTCTCAGCAATAAGAGATTCTATTTCCGGCATTAGTAATTTGCTAAGCATCGTAAATCCCTTTTAGGAGATAATAAGGTTATTCTACATTTTTTATATTTTTAACTGAGTTTTAAAGTGAAACAAAAATAGCCCAATATGATGGGAAAAACAATAAACTTATCATCAGCTTTCAAATGATAAAACCTTAATTGATTAAATTTGAATCGATATCAAATTAAATTATTAGAATGAAAGTAGTTGTTGACGAAAATATAATCTTTGCTGAAGAAGCTTTTGCAGAATTTGATTCGCTTAATTTATTAAACGGCCGATCAATCACTAATAAAATTTTAATGGATGCAGATGTGTTAATAGTTCGTTCGATTACTAAAGTCGATGAGAATCTTCTTCAAAACACACCGGTAAAATTTGTCGGTACTGCAACTATAGGGACAGATCATATTGATTTCGAATACTTGTTAAAAACAGAAATTACTTTCGCAGATGCAAAAGGATGTAATGCAGATTCTGTGACAGAATATGTTTTTACTGCTTTGTTAAAAATTGCAGTTGATGAAAAGATCAGTCTTTCTCAAAAATCAATTGGGGTCATTGGTTTAGGTAATATCGGAAGCAGAGTTGCAAAGCTTGCCGGGGTATTAGGAATGAAAGTGTTAAAAAATGATCCCCCAAAAGAAAGAGGGGGAATTGGAAGCGGTTATGTACCGTTAGATGAAATATTAAAAGCAGATATCATCTCACTACACGTTCCGCTGAATAAAGCAGGAATAGATAAAACAGTTCATCTTTTGAATGATCAGAATCTTAAAAAGATAAAAGAGGGGACAATAATAATTAATACTTCACGCGGACCAGTATCAGATAACAATGCTCTTCTGAACGAAACCAGAACAAGACATTTTAAATTAATTCTGGATGTCTGGGAAAATGAACCAGATATAAACATCGAGTTGCTCAAAAAAACAAAAATTGGAACCGCACATATTGCAGGTTATTCATTGGAAGGTAAAGCAAACGGCACAAAAATAATTTACAATTCGCTATGTGAATACTTGAATAAAAAACCGGTGTGGGAGCCGCTACTAAAAAAAATGGAGAACGCAACTTGCAGCTTAGGACAGGGGGATACAATTGAAGAAAAACTTTACAATTTATTTTCTTCAATTTATAATGTTGAAAGAGACGATAAAAAATTGAGGGGCATCTATAACTCACGGACCTATAAAATTAAAGAGCATTTTGATAATTTAAGAAAAGAAAATCCGGTTAGAAGAGAATTCAGCAATTACACTATAACGCTACAACAAAAAGATATAAATTTTAAACCTCTTTTGGAAGCATTCCGATTCAAAGTAAAATATTAGATCAGTCTTCCTTCTCAAGCTTAAACTCAATTGGAATTTCCATTTGCACTTTTACTTTTTCACCTCTGATCAAACCAGGCTTAAAACGATGATAAAATACTGCAAGCCGGGCCGCTTCATCACAGCCGTATCCAATTCCTTCAATTACCTGGGCGTCGAGAACTTCACCATCTCTATCAATCATTGTTAAGATTTTTACAACACCTTCAATTTCATTCTCTTTAGCTTCCTCCGGATATCCAATTTTTTTATAAATTGCCTTCATTCCTCCAATCGGTTCCGGCATAACTTCTACGGTTTTGTAAAAGGCAGGATCGTCTTCATAATTATGTTCATCTTCCACGCTCGGAGGGAGCGGGTTATCAGGATCAACATTTTCCTTTTTAATATTTTTTCTCTCCGGCTGTTTGTTTTCCTTAATTTGGTTTGATGTTAAAGTTTCTTGCTTTGGTCCTTCATCCAGAATTATTTTATTAACCACCAGGATTCCCTCTTCATAATAAATATCATCAATATAGGTGCCCGTGCTATCGAAAAGTGACGTGGGTCCCTCTCGCTTTCCACTTTCAATTGTAAACATTTCACGCAGGATCCCGTTTTCATCATATCTTCTTACAAGTCCCTCTACTCTTCCGTTTACATAATTTAAGTCTTCTTTAATCTTTCCATTTTTCCAATAAAATCGTGCGTTGCCATCTCTCACATCATTCTTATAGTAAATAATAGATTTAATATTATTGTTTTCATGATAGCTAATCAGCGAGTCTGTCTGGCAAAAAAGATTAATCGAAATAAATAGAAACGGTATAAAAAATATTCTAATCATCTGTTATTGTTTTTTTACAGGGGGAAAAGATACAATTTAATCTTTATTTATAAGAGGCATTAAAACGGCAATAGCAAAAATGAGAATAGCAATACCAAAGAAAAAATATCCAACAATCTGATCCTGCCGGAGAATACCTAATTCACCGAGCAAGTAGTGCCAATCGTGGTAAACTTTGTTTCCGCCAAGCAGTGGTAATTTCCGTGCTCTTGCATCTGCTGCATAAACACTGATATTTATAAAATTTTGTCCAAGCCATAGCAGCGAAAACTGGACCCCCGTCCTATAGTTATTTCTTAAAAAGAAACCAGCAATTACAGAAGGTAAAATTATCTGCATCAATGTGCCACCCAAAGTATAGATAAATTTTCCAAAGAGACTAAAGAAAAAATGCCCTGCTTCGTGAATTACCAAGTCCACGTTATCGAGCAAATTAAATTCACCTCTGTTCAGACACCAAATAAATGCAATAGGAAGGATTATTATTGATGGCACCCACTTTTTAATCAAATCCCACTTTGAATAAGGCTTAGCCTTTTTTAAGCTTTTTTCAATCTCTTTTTCCTGCCAGCTTTCCATGCATCTTGTTTAATTATAAAATGCTGATTAACTTCATATCAAAATTAAAATTAAACCAACCTGATTCAAACAAATTATAAGGAGTTATATATGATGATAGTATTAAAGTTTTCTTTGACAATATTTCTCTTATTCGGCATATTTACGCCTGCGCAGGATTTACGTACACCACGCCCCAGCCCTGATGCAACTGTTATCCAGTTCGTGGGAGTAACGGAAATATCAATTGATTATAGTTCGCCCGGCGTAAAAGGCAGAGAAATATGGGGTGAGCTGGTTCCTTACGGCGAAGTATGGCGCACGGGTGCAAACGAAGTTACTTCAATTACATTCAGCGATGCGGTTAAAGTCAATGGAAACCCATTAGCTGCAGGAACTTACGGCATTCACACAATTCCCGGAGAGAATGAATGGGAAATTATTTTCAGTAAAGATACTGAAGTGGACGGCAGTTCAAATTATGATAAGACTAAAGATGCATTAAGATTAAAAGTAAAACCCGAAGAACATCATTTTCAAGAAAGAATGACTTTTCTTTTTACTGATGTTACTGATAATACAGTAAATGTCAATTTAGTTTGGGAGAAACTTAAAGTTTCATTTGGTGTTGAGGTCTCTACAGCAGATTTAACACTTGAAAAAGCGCGGGAAATCTTATCCTGGGCTCCTTCATTCCAGGCAGCACAGTACTGCAATCAAAATGATACGAATTTAGAAGAAGCTATGAAGTGGATCGAGGCATCCACTCTATTTAGTGAAGTATATTGGAATATGAGAATCAAAGCTCAGTTACAGTATAAACTTGGTATGAAGGATGATGCAATTGCTACCATGGAAAAAGCGATTGAACTCGGGGACAAAATGGAAAGCGCGCCTTTTGATTTTGATAATATGAAAATTATGCTTGCCGGCTGGAAGTAGTAAAACTTTTGTGCTCGCTGCGTTTTTGTGGACGATTTATTCACCGCAAAGACGCAGAGACACTAATTTCACCCGTGAAAAACTTTTCTTTTGTTCTCACTTTTTCGGCATTCATCCGAGCAGCAGTATTCATTTTCGATTTTGCATTCGTGACAACTTATAATAATTTTATCACAATTAACATGATGGCAGTTAATGTAATAGGATGTTGGCTTGCCGCAGAAATTGTATTTGGCAATGTGTTTTAGTTCATTTTTTGTATTTGGACTTACAACCCGGCGCTCATCAAAAACAAACATGCTGCCTTCCCAATATGTATCGGGAAATTTCTTAATGAAGCTGAATATTCCACCATCCAACTGGTAAACATCTTCAAATCCTTTTTCAATCATATAAGCCGAGGCTTTCTCGCAGCGAATTCCACCTGTGCAATAAGTTACAACGGTTTTATTTTTAAAGTTTTGCAAATCTTCATCAACAACCTTTTTCCATTGTCGAAAATTCTTTAATTGTGGAGTAATTGCATCTTTAAATTTGCCAATTTTGCTTTCGTACCAATTACGTGCATCAACAATAACAAATTCTTTCCCCTCTTTATACAAATTTAAAAGCTCTTCCGGTTTTAATCTCTTCCCGCCATTTTTAATCGAAATTTTTGTCAGATCACCCCGAACAATTTCTTTCTTTAAGCGAACGTGCATTTTCTTAAACGCATGCTCTTCCGCATCATTTTCTTTAAAGCATATATCTGAAAACTGGGAATAACTTGTAAGATTCAATTTATACTTCAGAATATTCTCCGTTGTACCGGAAACAGTTCCATTCAAGCCTTCCCTTGCTAGGAAAACTCTGCCTTTTATGTCATGCCTCAAACACCAATCCAAATGTTCCCGCACAATCTGCTCAGGATTTGAGATTTCAACATATTTATAAAATAAAAGTACTTTAAACATATAGTGTGGTTATAGTTTTGACTCCAAATAAAAATTTAAAGTATTAAATATAATTGTCCGATAATTAATTAGAAATGTTAAATGTAAATGAAGGGGGACAACAGATGAAATAAGTTAATTAAGAAGAGTTTTTATTTCTGTTAAGATCATTTTATCTTCTATGTTTGACGTTACGTTTAAGCTTTTTTCAAAATGTACAGAAAATGTTGAACCAACATTTTTCTCACTTTGAACGGATATTTCACCGCGATTTATTTGTACATATTCTTTAACAAGCGCTAAACCTAAGCCATTGCCTTCGTATTTTCTTGTTCTGCCGGTATCCTCCTGTGAAAAAGGCGAAAACAGATTTTTTACATATTTTGGTCCAATTCCAATTCCTGTATCCGTTACTTTAACAATAACCCTGTTTTTCTGATAATCTTCGATAGAAATTCTTATTTGTCCGGTGTGAGTGTATTTAACCGCATTACCAATAAGGTTTTGAAATATTTGATTAATTGTATATCTGTCTGCAGAAATTTCCGAGTTGAGAGTTTTATTAGTAAAGTAGATCTGTAATCCTTTTTCCTTGGTTAGAGGTATAAATTCTTTCGCTAAGTTTTTTAAATCCTTTGCAAGAATGAATTTCTCAAATTTCGGTTTGTAACTTCCGCTTTGAACCGCTGAAAGAGATAGAATCATATCAATAGTATTTTGCAATCGTTTACTTGCATTTTCAACCGAAGAAAGTATACTCAGAATTTCTTCATCTTTATCGCCAAGTTCTTCCGCAATTATCGGGATCGAAGGAAGAATAACATTTAACGGCGTGCGAATCTCATGAGACATCTGTGCAAGAAAAGCACTCTTTAATCTTTCCGATTCGGTTGCTTTATCCAATGCGGCAACAATTTCACTTTGTGCTTTCTTAAATTCAGTAATATCTAAAACCTGAATTAGTATGTTTTTAAGAGCACCACTGTCATTATTTATTTTAGTTGTTTTCAATATCGCTGAAATTCTACGACCATCCTTTCTAACCAAACTACATTCAGTATCCAAACTGTCATTATCACGAATAAGCTGAAAAGTGGATTTCACATCTCCTGATTTACTACCGTTAAAAATATATTTAATATTTGCTCCTGCTATTTCATGCCATTCATAGCCAATTGTATTACAAAAAGCTTTATTGGATTTAACGGCAATTCCCTCATCAGAAATAATAATCATACCAATTGGTGCAGTTTCAAAAAGAACTTTAAATAATTCTTCGCTTTTCTTAAGATGAATCTCCGTTTTTTTCCGCTGATTAACCTCAAACCCGATCTCATATACTTTATCACGGACTGCACCATTTAATTTATCATTAAGTTTTTGAATCTTGTTTGTGGCCATTTCAAGTTCATCTAAAAGCTCATAAAATTTATGGGCAAGAACACCAATTTCATTATTCATTAATTTTGATACCAGAACCTTTTGCTGGCTTCTATCACTTTTATCCAATGCAGATAAAAGTTTGTTTATCAAATCCTTTTGAACTGTCCTATCAGCTTTACTTAGGGCAGATATTAACTTGGTAAAGGGTCTAAACGAAATTGAACTTAAGAAATATGTAAATACCATTCCCGCAAGAAGAATTGACAAGCTGAATAAGGCAGTTAAAAGTGTTTTCTTCTCCAGTTCTACTGCTATCAAACCAGCCTCAAAACCAAGATAAACTTTTCCTCTCTGAAAGTGATTGTCGAAAATTGGCATTACTATTTGATAAAGGGATTTATCAAAGGAGACGGAATTTGTGTTTTTAACCGTGGTGTATGAGTAATATTCAGCAATATCAAAATTAACAGCGTCTACCATCATTCCATTGTTATCAATTAGTACGCAGTAACTGATATCATTCAAGAACATTAGTTGTATCAGCTGACTCTTATCATCCAGCTCTTTTATCCAGAACAAACGCGGATTTTGCTCAATATATTTCGTTATAACTTCTGCTTTAAATTTAAATTTATCTAATACTTCATCTTCAAATTTATTGCTGAAATAAAAGTAAATAATTCCGGCCACCAGGATGAAGAAAACTGCAAATTGTAAAGTAAGACTAAGCTGAAGTTTTTTGGGCTTGTTAAACATTATACGAGTGTTCTGTTCTTCCTTATTATTATATCAATGCATATGAAGGCAACATCCTTGCCTGAATATTCTTCGAAAACAGCGCAAAATGACAGCATGGTTTGTTCTAAAAAGAAAAAAGCCCTAATAAGTGCTTATTTTTGAGGCAGAAATTAAGCAGGATTAAATTGTTGTAATGGGCGATTATCTTTACCCCAATAATTTGCTCAAATTCTTTTTCCTAAATATTGTATTCACAAAATATTACATAAATTCGATTTCTAATTCCTTCTGGATATTCATATATTGTTAAAATTGAAGTACTAACAACTGAAAATCAGCTCTTGTATAAAACTATCCAAATCCATTTAATTCAAGGATATAAATTGCCTTTTCATTTACTGTATATTCTAATGAAAGAGTGAAGATATTCGATGCCTTGGATGAACGCGCAAAATTTCAACTTTATTATGGATTTTCCGCTGAAATATATAAATGTAATTTCAAAGCTACAGGTATTAACAGTGGTGTTTAATTCTATAGTATTGAAGCTGTAAATCCAAATAAAAGAATAGCTATTAAGAAAATGATAAAAAATAAAAAGGTTGGGATTAACAGGTTATTTAAAAAAAGCATTGAAATATGTTTTTTTTCTTGAACTCTTGCATTTTAGAGTAATTTTTTGCAATCTTGCACTTAATATAATTCATCTCATTCTTCACAAACAAAATACTGGAGGTCTATATGGTCAATTTCTTACGCATTTTTTCAATTTTTATTATGGTCTCAGCAATGGCATTTGCTCAGTCTACGCTCAGCGAATTTGGCTCTGCTGATGTTTCCGGAACGTCAAATTACGAACCATCTGATGCGCCAGTCGTTTTCCTTGACCAGGCACCAAACCAGGTGAATGGTCTAATGGCTGACTCTACTTGTTCGATTTGTGGTACAGGACAGCAATCGGTTGCAGAAAACTTCAATGTTACTACCGCTGGACCAACGGTAGGTATCACCGAGATCGTGATTTGGGGTGGTTATTATCCGGAGAACATTCCAAACACGACGGATGATTTTACAATCATAATTTCACAAGATGCAGCTGGTGTTCCCGGTGCAGTTGTGGATGCACGATATAATCTTCAGGCTACCAGCCGGGTATCTACCGGTGTGGTGCTTTTTGGTGTTAATGAATACGAATTCACATTCGATTACAGTGCATCACCTGTTATTCTTAATACGGCAGGTGTATACCACATTGAGATCTACAATAACAGTGTTGAATCAGGTAACTTCTTCTGGGAGACGGGTAATCTTGACGGAACAAATGGTATAGCCGGTAGTTCATGGACAACTACCTGCCCTGGAGTAACCTGGAATTCTGATCCGCTAACAGATCTTTCAATTCAGATCAATGGGGATGATGACATTGGCGGCACAACAGGCGGTGTATTGCTTATTTCAGAAAATACTACCGGTGCAGATTCTGTTGAAACCTGGCTAAATGCTCTTGGAGAAACTTATACGAGACTTACAAACACTGCAGCACTTGCTTTACCAACAAGTGACTGGCTAATGTATGATTGCGCTTTTTATATTGGCCTTGTTTCATCAGGTGATCAAATAGATTCGTGCACAGCTTATATGAATGGAGGCGGAAACCTGCTTGTTTGTGATAATGATCAGGGTTTTTCTTACAACTCAACTCCTTTTCTCCTCGACTATTTAATGGCATTATATCAAACAGATAGTGGTTCAGATGGAATCATTACGGGATTAGATATGATGACAGGACTTACTCTTGATATCAGTCTCGATCCATGGCCGGATGATTTTCTGCCAAATGTCGGTGCTTATGGTACAGGTGTTCCTATCTTTCTCGCTCCAACAGCTACAACATACGCCGGAATGAGGGGCGATGGAGGATTCTTTAGATCAGAATTACTTGCCTGGGATCCTCAATATGGTGGAGATTATGCAACAAATATTGAAGTTATACGAAGATCAATTGATTGGCTGGCAGACGGTATAATTCCTGTTGAATTAACTTCGTTTAGTGCTTCTGTTAATAAGAAAACCGTTGAGTTGGACTGGGCAACCGCGACAGAATTAAACAACCGTGGATTTGATATCGAAAGAAACTCAGGAAACGGATTTGAAAAGATTGGCTTCGTTCCCGGTTTTGGTACCACAACCGAACCACGAAGCTACAGCTTTAAAGATGAAGGATTGTCCGCAGGAACTTATGAATACAGGTTAAAACAGATTGATTTTGAAGGTACCTTTGCTTATTCAGTAATTATTGAAGCTGAGGTTATTGTACCAAATGTTTATGCAATGGCACAAAACTATCCAAATCCGTTTAACCCAAGCACAAAAATTAACTTCTCGCTAGCTGTAGATTCTAAAGTTAGCCTGAAAATATTCGACGTTCTTGGACAGGAGATTATAACCTTAGTTAATGAAGACCTGTCTGCCGGAACATATAATTATGACTTTAACGCTACAAACATTAACAGTGGTGTGTATTTCTACAAAATTGAGGCTGTTGGTGTAAACGGCGCTAAATTTATCGACATTAAGAAAATGATGCTATTAAAGTAACAATCTAAAAATAGTTACTTAAAAAGGGCACAATCAATTGTGCCCTTTTTTATTTTAACAAAACAAATAAATGAAATGCTTTAGTTCAGCATCCAAACATTAAAAGTAAGTATAGCAGCAAAGCCAATCCAAAGGGAGTATGGAAACAGAAGGCAGGCTGCAAGCGGACAGAATCTCCAGATAAGTACTATGAGCAGAACTATATCCGCGGTTAAAAGTATCGCCTGAAAAAACGCAAGACCAATTTGCTGTTGTGTAAAAAACAGAATATTCCACCCAACGTTCAGCAACGCATTTAAAACAAAAAGTGAAATTATAACACCAAAGCTTTTTTGCGATGAGTACTTATTCCAAATTATTAATACTGATAAAGAAGTTAGTACAAGAATTAGTACCCAGGCAATTACCATTACTGAGTCTGGGGGAGTCCACTGAGGCAGGTTAATCGTTTTATACCATGCCCTTCCAATGTCAGCAAAATAAGAAGCAGCAGACGCTGTAATTACGACAAACAAAGGAATAAACACATAATTTAGCTTAAATCTGCTGATTATTTCCATTTTAGAATATAATATTCTATTTAGAATGGAATTAATGGATAATTATCAAATGAGTCAAACACAATATTTTCCCCGATAAAGGGTTTATTTACTTCTTAATCAGCTGATTTAGTGCCTCACTCAATTGTTCTACCGGAAGCTGGCAAACACGGTTTTCACACACATAAATTAAGGTCTTTCCTTCAACAAATCTGTCTTTAAGAATCATAAGCGTACCATTTGTTTCAGTTCCGAAGAGTGCAATGTTTGGAAGATACTCTTTTGAAATCAGTATTCTTTTTTCATTTGAATCTTGTCCAATTATTCCAACTTCGTAATATGGATAAACTTGGTGGGAGGCAACAACCAGCCAATAAGCATTAAACACAGGATTTTTCAATGCTGGGTCTTTCATAATTTTTATCATTTTTGAAGTTGCTTCTTCGTATACTTCGGTGTAAAAATATTTGGAAAGTTTTAACAACCCAGCAGCCAATGATGAATTTGATGATGGTGTTACATTATCGGAAAAATCAATTTTACGTGTAATAAGTGGATCATCAAAATCAGAAGTGAAAAAAAACATTCCCGATTCTTCATCAGCAAAGTGTTGAATTACATAATCTGCGAGTTTCTTTGCTGAGTAAATCCACTTTTCATCAAATGTAGATTCATACAATGAAACGAACGCTTCGATTGAATAAGCGTAATCATCCAAGAAGGCATTAATTGTACTTTTGCCATTTTTATAGTTGCGGTCGAGTCTTCCATCTTTTTTGATTAATTTATTTAAGAGGAATTCGCCGTTTGAAATTGCAGTTTTCAAAAAATCACTTTCGCCGAAAGTATTGTAAGCATCAACATATCCTTTTATCATGAGGGCGTTCCAGGAAGTTAAAATTTTATCGTCCAATCCGGGTCTTATACTTTTGTTTCTTTTTTCAAACAATGCTTTTTTTAATTTGGAAATTATTTTATCAAACTCATCTTCACTCAATTTATATTTTTTAAGAATTTGGGCTTTACCTGTTGTTATAAACGGAATGTTTTTCCCCTCCCAATTTCCCGTTTCAGAAAAATTAAAGTATTCACAAAACAAATCTGAATTGGCACCAAGCAGCTTGTCTATTTCTTGCTTTTCCCAAACATAATATCTTCCTTCTTCTCCTTCAGAATCAGCATCAAGTGAGGAATAAAATCCACCGCCCTCATCTGTTAATTCACGTTTAATAAATTCCAGAGTTTCGTACACAACTCTCTTGTAATGATCATTGCCAGTAACTTTATACCCGTTTGAATAAAGACTCACTAGTTGAGCATTATCGTAAAGCATTTTTTCAAAATGTGGAACTTTCCAAATATTATCGGTAGAGTATCGCGCAAAGCCGCCTCCGATGTGATCATAAATCCCGCCATTAGCTATTTTGTCAAGAGTTATAGTCACTGCCCTGAGTGCATTATTTTCCTTTGAATGAAAATAATATTGAAGTAGAAACTGGTAAATATCCGGCATGGGAAATTTAGGGGCGCCTCTTGTACCGCCATTTTCAAAATCAATAATATTGATAATACCTTCGTAGGCTTTTTTAATTTCATCCTTTGTAAATACGGAATCAGTATCAGATAGATTAGGAATTTTAACCGAGTTTAATGCATCCGTCAGCTTATTCGCCTGCTGCTTAAGAGTTTCGGGTTCTTTTTGATAAAGATCTTTAAAGTAATAAAGGATTTTCATCCAATCATCTTTTCTAAAGTAAGTCCCTGCATAAACGGGTTTTCCATCCGGAAGTGCAATTATATTTAAAGGCCAGCCGCCTCTTCCGGTTATTAAATAAGCTGCATCCATATAAATCTGATCAATGTCGGGTCTTTCTTCTCTATCAACTTTAATTGATACGTAGAAGTCATTCATCACCTGCGCTACAGAAGTATCTTCAAACGATTCATGTTCCATCACGTGACACCAGTGGCAGGCTGCATAACCTATACTTATAATTATAAGTTTGTTTTCTGCTTTGGCTTTATCAAGTGCTACATTTCTCCATGGATACCAGTTTACAGGATTGTTTGCATGCTGTAAAAGATAGGGGCTAGTCTCATTTACAAGTTTATTTACGAATTTCATTTTTTCATCCTCTTGTGCATAACAGCTAATTATAAAAAATATTAATAGAGATATTAACATCCCTCTTGATGAGATTTTTATCATCTTACATTTAAAACAATGCATTAGAATTTTAGTTCAAGTTCTATCGGGCAGTGATCGGAGCCCATTATATTAGAATGAATTGATGCAGATTTGATGTTATCCTTTAAATTTTCACTTGCATAAAAATAATCTATTCTCCAGCCGACATTCCTTTCACGCGCACGGGTAATCATATCCCACCACGTATAATTTTCCGGTTCTTTATTAAACATTCGAAATGTATCCATAAATCCTGCTGCTATAAATTTATCAATCCACTTTCTCTCTTCCGGAAGAAAGCCCGAGGTATTGGAATTTTCTTTCGGTCGTGCAAGATCAATTTCTTGATGCGCAGTATTTACATCGCCGCAAACAACAATTTTCTTCCTCTGCTTAAGAAGTTTTTTGCAATGCTTCAAAAAAGCATCATAGAAATCCATTTTGTACTGAAGGCGTTCTGTGGACGCTTTTCCATTTGGAAAGTAAATGTTACAAAGGATAAAATCTTTAAACTCAGTAACAATAAATCTTCCTTCACTGTCAAATTTTTTAATTCCTATACCGTTCTGGATATTTATCGGTTTTTCTTTCGTATAAGTCACTACTCCACTGTATCCTTTTTTTTCCGCAGAAGAAAAGTGTGATTCATATCCATTTACATTTTTTAGTTCGTCCGTAAGTTGTTCCGGATGAGCTTTCGTTTCCTGTAAGCAAAGTATATCAGGATTTTCTTTTTTAAACCAGTCTAAAAATCCTTTTTTATAAATTGCACGGATACCATTAACATTCCAGGACAATAAACGATAATTCCGATTTGCCATAAAAATTTCCTTTAATTTATATTCAACTTCTTACTAACTAGTGGACATAAAATCTATTGCAAAACTTTTATAGAATCCCCGATAAAAATCTTTGAAATTACATAAAATTTAGAGAGTGAATAATCTCCAAATTTGCGCTACAAAAAAAGTGACAACTAGACCCATGACTATTGGTAGAAATGTAGAGATCAAGGTCCATTTTACACTTTTTGTTTCCTTGTAAATTGTATAAATGGTGGTAGTACAAGGATTATGAAGTAAACTGAACAGCATCAGGTTTATACCCGTTAAAAGGGTCCATCCACCTGCAACTAAAATTTCCTTAGTGCCAGCAATCGAATCCAGCTCGAACATTACACCCGCACCTTCGCCAACGCCTGTCAATCCCAAGCTCATTACGGTTAACATAAGAATCGTTGGGATTACAATTTCATTTGCCGGAACTGCAATTATGTATGCAAGAATTATTATCCCATTCAAACCAAAAATAATCGCAAATGGATCAGACCAATTGATAAATAAACTGGCAATTGTTTCTCCGTTGATTGTAATATTCCCGACAAGCCAGATTACAACACCTGCAGGGATA
>WOR8_10002499_pt1 | contig 18285 bp, 17 predicted proteins | sample DeeMarSeWOR38_10_FD_19890 | JGI IMG/M metagenome (IMG submission 19890)
AGCAGAAAAATATCATGGACCCGAATTTGCTGAATTGGCCCGCCAGGTGGACTTTGATATGTATCCAGCCAAGGAGGGAGTGGAGCATACTTTCGAGAAGTCTGAAACCGTAGAGCGAACTGCTATGTTTATTGGAATGAGTGACGACGCTGACGAGATCAACTCCAGATCTTACAAGATCAACTCCAGCAAAATCTTCCTCTATTTAACGGGCACCGTCGGTTTCATTGTATTTATCTTTTGGTTGTTGAGCTGAAAAAAATCGAGCGACACTAAAGTGGCGATTACATCCCTTAATCTAAACTGCGTGTGGATTATATTTGGCACTGGATATTGAAAGTTTTCAGGGCAGGAAAGGAGATTACATTACGCCGTATTTTTTCAGTTTCTTATGAAGAGTGCGTCTGGTGATTCCGAGTCGCCTGGCCGCTTCGCTCTTGTTGCCCCCCGCCGATTCGAGGGTGTTCAAAATGGTTACCTTCTCCACCTCCTCCAGGGGTAAATCCGCTAGCAATTCTTCTCTTGCCGGCTCCTGTTCTGAAACCCCGGTGTCTCGGAGCGAAAAGGGGAAGTCCATTTCAGAAATATACTCGCCTCGGCAGAGAATGACGCCCCGCTCAACGGCGTTCATCAGTTCACGCACGTTTCCCGGCCAGTCGTATCTCACCAGTCGATCCATGGCCTGGGGTGTGAAGCCCTTGATCTGTTTGCGGTTTTTTTCGGCAAAAGACTCCAGGAAATGCTGAACCAAAAGAGGAATGTCCTCTCTTCTTTCCCTTAGAGCAGGCACAGCCAGAGTAACCACGTTTAATCGGTAATAGAGGTCTTCCCTGAATCTTCCAGCCTCAATCTCTTTTTTCAAATCCCTATTTGTTGCTGCCATCACCCGAACGTCTACCTTGAGGACCTCCTCACCACCAACTCTCTGTATTTGTTTTTCCTGCAGGACACGCAACAGCTTAGCCTGCATGGCCACTGACATCTCACTAACTTCGTCCAGGAAAATACTTCCACCGTGAGCCAGCCTGAATCTTCCCTCTTTGCGACGATCTGCGCCTGTGAACGCGCCTCTTTCGTGTCCGAAAAGTTCCGATTCCAACAGGGTCTCGGTAATGGCAGCACAGTTGATTTGTATAAATGGCTTTTCTCGGCGCGGACTGTTTGCATGAATTGCGCTGGCGATGAGTTCTTTTCCAGTTCCAGACTCGCCGGTTATCAAAACTGTGGCTTCTGTGGGTGCCACAAGAGCAACAGTATCGAGTAACTCCAGCATTAGCCGACTGCGACCAATGATATCGCCGGTGTTTAAGCTAGCCCCAAACCGCTCTTTGAGCACCCGGTTTTCAGCCTTCAACCGACTATGGTCCAAGGCCCTTTCAATGGCTAGCTTGAGCTCGTCGAAGTCGAGAGGCTTGCCGAGATAGTCGTAAGCTCCCTTTTTTAAAGCTTCCACAGCCGTCTCCACGGAAGAATAGGCAGTCATGATAATGATGGGAATGGCTGGATTGAATTTCTTTATCTCAGTCAGGGCCTGCAGCCCAGATACTTCCAACATGCGAACATCCATCAGAACTAGATCGTAGGATTTCTCGTGCACTCTTTCAATAGCCCGGGCACCATCATCGGCTTCTTCAACAGAAAATCCCCATCCACCCAAAAGAGTACGGAGCATAGTACGATGGGCTTGATCATCGTCAACCACCAATATGTTGCCCGATATCTTGAATTCAACCACGATCTTGTTCCTCCTCCCCATCCGGCAAAGATATGGTTACAGTGGTCCCTGCGCCTCTCTGGCTTCTTACCTTTATAGATCCGCCGTGAGCGTCTAAAATCTTGTGGACTATGGCAAGGCCGAGGCCGGTACCGTCTGATTTGGTAGTAAAGTATGGGTCAAAGATGCGCTCCTGGTCTGCCGTCAATATGCCTCGGCCGTTGTCGGCGACGGTTATTGTGGTTAATTTCCTGGCATCGTCCCTGGAAACCTTGACCTGCAAAACACCACCCCCATCCATTGCTTGAATGGCATTGAGGTAGAGGTTAAGCAACACCTGATTAATCCTGTCTGCGTCCATGGGAGCCTTGGGAAGGTTTGCAGGTAGATCAGCTTTTATGTCGACTCCCTTGGTGCGGGCGTCTCCCTCGATAAGTCTAAGTGAGTGTTGGATCAAATCAGTTACTCGGACCGGTTTAATCTTGAGGGTACTGGGGCGGGCGAATTCCAATAGTTGTCCGATAACGCGGTCCAGTCTTTCCACTTCCTGAATCATGGTGGTGGCCGTGTCTCGGTCCTGGGGACTGTCTTTGAGTCTCTCCCGAAAATAGGTGGCAAAACCCTTGACCGAACTCAATGGGTTCCTAATTTCATGGGCCACGCCTGCGGCCAGGCTCCCCAGTGAGGCCAATCGCTTGGTTCTTTCCACCTCCTGCTGCAGCCGTCTGACCTCCATTAGGTCGCGAAAAATAAAGACGAAGCCCAGGAAAGATCTGTCCTCCCCGTGAAGACTTGCTCCGCTGACCCTGAGCGGCACTGGAGCTCCACTGGTTGAAAGACACTCTATCTCTTCCTCTACTACGGTGCCCCGCTCTTCCAGACATTCGCTTAATTGCCAAAGCTCCGGGGGCAAAACCGTCGCGGCTGATTCAGCTATCACCGTATGGTATGAAATCCCCAAAATCTCCTGTGCCGTTTGGTTAAAAGCGGCCACCTTGCCGTTCTCATCTGTGGCAATAAGGCCCATAGGAAGATTTTCAACGACCTGATCAGAAAAGGCTCTCACCTTGGCGAGGGCACGACTGGCCAGCTTATAGCCTTGAGCGAGAAACAGGGAAGCTAGAACTGCCAGACCTACGAGGAAGACACCCAAGGCCATGGCAATGGTATGACGTCTGGCCTCCACCCTCGCCGATTCCATGGTACTCATATCCAGACCAACAAAGATATAGAGGGGTGGCCCATTTGGTTCATCCCTGAGTCTTTCCAAAGACCTTTCACTCCGGCCTCTACTGAATCCTGGTCCCCTCATCATCATGCCATGGTGGTGCATGCCACCCCAACTAGGTATACCTTTAATAGGCTTGAAGCGCTTGTAAACCTCGAAGGCTACTGTATTTTTCTCGGTTTTGACCTGATGCCAGCTGAGCTTATCCAATTCCTCTCCAAGAACTACTTCCAATGCTGGCTCATGTTTCTTTCCAATCCTATCAGCCTCACTGTCGGCAACCGCGAATCCCTTTTTGTCGGTTACCACCAGATAAAGGATGTCTGGCTGTTTGGCAGTTTCAACAAGCAACTGCTGGAGTTGCGCACCGCCCCAGCCCATTCCCATCATCCCTGTGCGTGCACCTGCTTCAAAAGAGCGGATGAGGGCAGCACCCTTCTCAACCATCAGGCGGGTCATGTTCTCTTTGTCTTCTTTGATACTTTTGCTGGCCAGAAAGAAGACAATGGGTGCCAGCACAGCCAGACCAGCCAAGATTGCCCAGGGAGTCAGGGAGAGCCAGAGATATTTTTTCCGTTCATTTTTCATCTTAGTTGTTCAGTAGAGCAATTAGTGGACCAGAGCAGGATTTATCGATCAAATTGCTTCGCTATCCACTTGACTAGGCCATTTCCCAGAGTTACCTCTTAAATTAATTTGAAAGCATTGCTGGATATTTTCTATCCACCTGCATACTTTCTAAAAGAAAACGTGGGTAAAAAGTATCCACTTTAAGGTTTGAGGTCAAGGCACGGGACCTGTTATTCTGGCGTCTTGGGGTAAAATATGTGTAAAATCAATAAGTTAATTTGATCAAGATTTTCTGGCATGTTCATTGCCATAAGAATAAGCCAAGAGCGATATATCTTGATCAATTAAATAAATGGAGGTTAAAAAAATGAAAAAGATTTTGATGACACTGGGTATACTGTTCATGGTTGGCATGCTAGCGGCTCCTGTTTTCGCTCACCGTTGGGGCAAGGGCGGTTATGGAGCTCAAGGGGGCCCCGGCTACGGACCTTGCTGGGTTGAAGGGGGAGATATAACCGATAGTCAGCAGGCAGAACTGGACAAGCTCCACGAGAATTTTGTTAACGACACAGCCAAGCTCAGAGAGGAAATCTGGAACAAGTCTTCGGAACTTGACACCCTTTTGGATTCGGCCAACCCGGATGCCAACAAGGTTAAGGCCCTGCAGAAGGAGATCAGCGATCTCGAAGCCAAAATGGCCGATAAGCGGGTAGATTTTGAACTCGAAGCCCGCAAGATCGCGCCCAATGCCCGCTTTGGTCGAGGATACAGCAAGGGATACGGGAAAGGTTATGGTCGAGGATACGGTATGGGACCTCATCATGGACGGTATGGCGGCCACGGCCCACATTACGGTCGAGGCTACGGCCCCTGCTGGCAATAAACTGCAGGCAACCACACAAAAATAGCAACACAGAATATCCCTCTCCCTAGAATGGGGAGAGGGATATTTTTTTTGTAACCCCCTAGGCACGGTGGCCGTACTTTTGGTCCACAAGCTCTATGACCTCGGGTACGGTGTAGCCTTCAGCTAGTTTTGTGCGGATGAAGCCTTTCTCCTCCACCGCACCCTTGGGCATGTCGCATTGGCACTCTGCCAGTGGAAGTTCTCCACAGCCCCCGCAGGCACATTTAAAATTCACTGCCACCTGGCGGACCTGATCCTCCACAGAATCCGTAGCTAACGTGGTGTCTGTTGGTAGCAAGGCTTTTGGCTGTATGGTGATTGGTTGCCCTGGGGTGGACTGGATTGGGGTGATCGATCTTGTGTTTTCACGGTGAGAAAACATGGTTTTCGCCGATACGCCAACCAGTAAGACCACGGCAACGATGGTCGTAATCATCCAAAAATTAGACTGTTTTTGCTGAACAGGTTGCTCCTTTGTCTGTTGTCGTCGTGTTTTTTTCTTTTTTGCCATTTCTCTTTACTCCATCCGAGATAAATAAATATTGTCAGGTGGGCGATGCCCGTCCTGCATTTTCCATTACTCCATTACTCCATTACTCCAACACTCCAGATTGCTTGCTGGTCCGTTAATGGGAATATCTTCCACCAGGAGACCATCAGAAATCCGCAACAATCTGCGAGCGTAACCCGCACATTCAGGACTGTGGGTCACCATGACGATGGTCATTCCGTCTTGGTTGAGGCTACGGAGAAGATCCATTACATCTCGAGTAGTTTTGCTGTCGAGGTTTCCCGACGGTTCGTCCGCAAGGAGCATTGGTGGTTCATTCACAATGGCCCGGGCAATGGCAACGCGTTCCTGTTCGCCTCCGGATACTTGGCTTGGTAATCTGTGAGCCTTACCATCAAGGCCCACCCTGGCTAGAGCATCCCCTGCCATGGACCGTTTTGTTCTTCCATTAGTCTTGGCCGTTACCAGCGGAAGCATGACATTCTCCAGGATGGTGAGGTAGGGAACAAGGTGGAAACTCTGGAAGACAAAGCCCAAGAATTCCCTGCGAAAATCAGCCCTTTGATCCTGTCCCAGTTGGTAGACCTCGAGTCCATCCACCGAGTATTGGCCTGATGTGGGAGTGTTGAGTCCACCCATCATAGAGAGGAGGGTGGATTTTCCCGACCCCGACTCTCCCATCACTGCCACAAACTCGCCAATTTGGATGCGGAAACTCATACCTCCCACAGCCATAACCGCGGCATCACCAGTACCGTATTGCTTTATTAGATTTTCCACTTGAATGTAACTCATAGTTTTTCTTCTCCAATACTACAAAGTCCGCAGTGCGTCAGAGGGGTCGATTCGGGCCGCCAAAAGCGCCGGGTAGACACTTGAGGCCAAGCCCATAGTTACGGCCGCTGCAAATGCCGCAGCTGCCAACAGCGGATCGAAAATCACCCCTATACCGTTGCTACCGGTGAAGAAGGGAAGGGCGACCTGGGCGGAACCGAAGCCTATGAGGTACCCTAAAACTCCAGCCATGGCGGAGATTATCCCTGCTTCCAGGAGAATTATTCGGATCACGTGGCTCCTCCGAAACCCCATGGCCCGGAAAATACCGATCTCGGAAGTCCGTTCTCTGACGCTTCCCATCATGGTGACCAGAACCACAAGACTGCCTACCAGCACCAGTAAAGCCGTGACTCCGTAGGAGAATTTTCTGAAATAGTCCAGAGTTTCCATGCGGCTCTGTACCACCTGTTGAATTGCCATAACCTTGGTGTCAGGAAGGGCCCTGGATATTTGACTCACCATGGATTCAATGGGGCAGGCATTGCAAAGGGCTGCCACCTCGACCATTGAAACCCGCCCTTCCTTGCGCAGAAGCGACTGGGCCGTGTCAAGGCGGGCGAAGACGAGATGGTCATCTTGAGAGCCGGTGGGGGCCAGTATGCCGGACACCTGGAGTTCGCTACCGTTGACCTTGAAGTGATCGCCGGTTTTCAGGGCCAAAATGCGAGCTGCTTCGGACCCCAGGAGGACACCAAAATCGCTTGGAACCATGCCCCCTATTTTCCACCAGGGCTTCAAGATCTTTGTGGCCCGGAAGTCGACCCCGGCAAGAAGCACCTTGCGGTCTTCCACCACGATAGCACCAAGAACCGTGGGTCCCATGGCGGCTACATTTGCAGCGTTTTTGATGGCTTTTACCCTGACTAGATCAGCCTGACGAATTTCCTGCATTTCAAAGGAAACGGGTCCCAGGGAGAGTCCCCCGTAGGTAAGGGAAAGATTTTCCGTTTTCGGCAGTATTAGAATGTTGGCGCCGTACTCCTCCAGTTTCTGCTGAATGTCGCGGTTCATTCCTTCGATCAGGCCCAGGAGGGCCACTGCGGTGGAAACCGCTATGAGTAGCCCGGCGAGAACAAAACCAGCCTTTGCCTTACGCCGCCTGATGTTGCGAAGAGCAATGTCTTTGAGTGTCATGTTCAGCTCCTCTTGGCCAAGTCGAAGTACTGGCTTCCCTGTACTATGTCGGCAATCTTTATAACTAGTTTGTCACCCACAACCGTTCGATTCAAAGGTGCCGGGTTGCAGCCACCTTTTATTTCGTTAACCTTAATGGAGGCGAATCGCTGGCCGCAATTACGGCAAACCATGAAGTCGCCATCCTGGTAGTAACCCTTCCCTTCACGCCAGCAGACGTCGCAGGCGTCATAGGCCGCCCTCACCACCCCATCGGAACTTCTCAGGATGAAGAAACGGACGGTAATGCCATTGCTGGTGGGATACTGAAAATACTGGGCTTGGCCATCGGCGAAAGCTTGCACCGGGAAAGATACTTCGGTAGCCGTGACTTCAGGTTGAATGGAAGGTGTTCGGGCCTGAGACTTGCTGTCAAAACTGTTCTGAAACAGGTAAAAGGCCAAACCTCCTATCACCACCACCGCCACGACGAGTAAGGTTCGAAGAGGCGACTGGCTCTTTGTTTCGGTCTTGAGAATGGCTTCCTTTTTGGAAGCACTCTTTTCCGCCATATTTTTTTTCTTATTCTTCTTGCTCATAACAAACTCCTTAATAATACGGGGTGAGCCCTTGACATGGGACATTTTAGTTTTGTCATCATGACTGAGCCAATTGGCTAGAACGTCTGAGAGACGTGGCCCTCGGGGTAAGAAATATCCCAATTCAAGGGCCGACCCCTAAACGGGGACAATAGTCAACGGCAATGGAGATACATGGGATTGAAAGGGAAGTATCAAATCAAGAAGGTTTCGGTGAGAAGGTAGATTGGCACGCCTGGCCCCCTGATTTGGGGACTCCTTGTAGCGGCGAAAAGGGGACGCGATTGAGGTAAAATAAACTTGCTGTTTGAAGATATAGTAATCTTCACCGCGGCAGGTCTTACATCAGGGGCCACAGCGGAAGGAGCATAGTCTTTGAAATCAGAGGTGGATTCCAGCATATGGGGGCAAGGAGCAGTTTCGAGCCCAGAGCAGCAATCAGCAACTAGATCTGTAGGCGGAGCCTTGACCTTGCTGTGAGACCCATGAATCTTGGGCTGTACACAGCAATCAGCCGTGCACCTGGGGTTGGCAGGTGCAAGGCCTCCGGTCATCAAGGAAATTCCGATTACCAGTGTTATTATCTTGCCAAATGATTGTCGTAACAAAAGGACTAGTCTCCTCAGATCTTATTGCCTACCATTTTAATCGGAAACCAATTGCGAGTCAATATTCCTGGCATTTATCGTAAAAAAATATACTAGGTCATATCCTATGCTACGAACATCATGAAGCACACGAAGAACACAGCTCTATCTATGAAACTCTTTGTGGTCTTTGTATCCTTTGTGGTAAAAACTTTAACTGTCAGCCCCTTGGCAGGCGCAATCGCGGCTGGAAGCCGCTCCCCCAGATGGCGATACACGGGTGCAGTAGGAGGGATTAATAATGGACTTTCTTGAGTTGGCGAGAAAAAGATACAGTGTGCGATCTTACAAAAGGGACCCGGTGGAAAAAGGAAAGCTAGAGCGAATTCTCGAGGCTGCGCGGTTGGCACCAACAGCGGTGAATATCCAACCCTTCCAATTGCTTGTTATCCACACGGCAGGTTGCGAAGCCGAGTTGTTGCAGATTTACAATAAAAAATGGTTTGTCCAGCCCCCGATGGTCATCTGTGCTTGCGGTATTCCCGGAAAAAACTGGGTGAGAAAAGACGGTAAAAATTACAACGACGTGGATGTGGCCATTGTCATGGATCATTTAATTTTGGCTGCTACTGCCGAGGGACTTGGGACCTGTTGGATCGGGGCTTTTAATCCTGCGGCAGCGAAGGAGGTCTTGAGTTTGCCTGAAGGGGTCGAGCCCATCGCCTTTACTCCACTGGGCTATGCAGCTGATCGTCCCCCGGTCAAAAAAAGAAAACCGCTGTCGGAGCTGGTAAGATATGAGAAATGGTAAAGTTCAGCTTGCAGCCCCGCGACGAGCTCGGGATAGGCGGGCAGCACTATCATTTCGTCATTGCTCATTGCGCATTTGACATTTATCATTTCCTTAGAGTTCCTCGGTACCTCTCAGAATTGCGAAATGGGAAATGCGAAATGAAAAATAGTGTAATGAAAGGGAGCGGCAAATGGTTGATTATAATCTAAAGTCGTTGTTGGAAAAATTGAAGGAAAAAAGGCCTCTGGTCCACAACATAACAAATTACGTGGTTATGAACTTCACTGCCAACACTCTTCTTGCCATGGGAGCTTCCCCAGTTATGGCTCACGCTGTTGACGAGGTAGAGGAGATGGTTTCCTTTGCCAACGCATTAGTGATAAACATCGGGACTCTCTCAAAGCAATGGATTGAATCGATGCTCAAGGCTGGGAAAAGAGCAAATGAAATAGGGTTGCCGGTTATTCTGGATCCAGTAGGATCTGGGGCGACGTCTTTTCGAACCAATACTTTCAGGAATTTGGCAAAAGAACTGAAACTGAGCGTGGTGCGGGGCAACGCTTCAGAAATCCTCTCCATCCGTTCTGATTATGTAAGAACCAAAGGAGTGGAAACGTCCCATGGAGCGGAAGAGGCCCTCGAGACCGCAAGGGCGGCGGCCAGGGAGATCGACTCGGTTGCCGCCATCACGGGTCCCGTGGACCTAGTCACCGACGGCGCGCGAGTCATTCGCTGTTATAACGGCCACCCCCTTCTCGGTTCGGTTACTGGCACCGGTTGCGCTGCAACGGCAGCAATCGCAGCCTTCAACAGCATAACAAATGACTCCCTTGAAGCTGCATCAGCTGGCCTTGCTTTTTTCGGCCTGGCAGGCGAAGTTGCTGGGGCCAAGGCAAATTCTCCTGGGTCGTTTATGGTAGCATTGCTGGATGCACTCCACGAGATTACCCCTGAGGAGTTCAGAGGGAAGGCGCGTTTGGAAGAGGGTTAGGAGAATAATAAATCTGAGATGGAAAATGCGAAATGATAAATGATGAAATGACAAGAATGATTCGGCTAATCTATGAAAGCACCTTTCTCGAGTTCTAATTTTAGGTAGCCCGAGGACAAGGAAGAAATGAAATCCCGGTCCGCCAAAGAGATCTCGGTGAATCGAACGCCCATACCGCAAGGGGGATCATCTTTGTACGATCCGTAGGGATACGACCATGTTACCTCGGCAGGGATATCTAAGTAGCGTTGATTAGGAAACATGATGAGTACCCGGATCTTTTCTTGAACCGGAAGTGGTCGATCACAGAAAATGAATGCTCCCAAAGGACTGATATTCCTTGTTTCTGCAATCAGGGCACCGCGATCAGTAATTATGACAACGGGCCAGCTACCTTTACTTCTTGGGTATTTTCGCGTCTCAGTCCACTCAGTGGTATCCAAATTCATACCTCCATTGATGTAGCTTTATAGCCCCACCCTGGTGCCCAAGAACAACCAAATATCTACAAGGTATTATAATGACGACAATTGTGAAGTGTAAAACACTGTTCGCTTGCTGCAGGCAAATCTAAGCAAGGAAAACAAATTCTGCAACTACTATGCCAGTGTAATAGGTGGAGATTATGCTCTCAGTTTGACTGATAGGCTGAAGACCTCTTTCAGTACTTTTTCAGTCAGTCTCGTTAGCGCTATCACCTGATCTCTGCCCAGCGGTTCAAGAGCTTGATAGTTGAAAGGGTCAAGCGCCTTGCCTATGTTTCGACCAAAGTGTTGTGCCTCTGTTCCGCTTTTCTTCCCCTGACTTTCAGAGTATTCTTTTAGACGCGCCATGGGGTTTAAGGGATCACCATGCTTAATTTTAATTTCAGGGGGTGGAGAAATTAAGACTATCTCGCTTAGCTTGGTCATACCGAGATCGTTACATAGTTTTATAAGATGTTGTACAACTCTGGCGTTATAATAACGCACAAGTTCATAATTTACTTTTTTTAAAATAAGTCTTCTTGTCGCAATATATCTGGGTGATATTTTAGTTGTAAGAAATGCGGTAAAACAAAGCGCTTCAAAAAGAAGTCTTAACTCTACTCCTTCAGTAATTTTGCGGGGTTTTATGGACCGCTTTTTTGCCTCTGGACTCTCACAGAGTCTGATGTAGGAATCGGAGATGTCCCTGATGACATTGGCACTTTCAAGATTGCGATCAAGTGAAAAAACATTCGCTTTCGCCTTTACATCCAATTCTGCTTCTGAATATATAGCCATATTAAGTTTTTCAAAGTTAACTCTGGGGATTTTTCATTAAACTTACAAAAACGCGTTGTAGATTGCAAGTAAAACCGAGCCCCAGGGTTTTGATAATAAATGGAATATATAATATTAAATATATAGAGCAGAAGCGTGAAGGGAAGCGGGAAGTGCTGGAAACCTATCTTCGAGAGGTCAGGGAATGATTAAAACCATGGAAGGGTTGCGGAGGTCATAGATATTGCAATGTATGATAAAAAGAAAATGGATTACTCACTATATCTGGTGACAGACAGAGCTCTCTCCCTTGGCCGAAGCAATCTTGTGGTTATAAAGGCAGCAGTTGAAGGGGGGGCAACTCTTGTTCAGCTGAGAGAAAAAGAGGCAACTACCAGAGAGTTTTACCAAGAGGGTTTAAAAATTAGAGCTTATTTGAAAGCCAAAAATATTCCCTTAATCATAAATGACCGAATAGACATAGCTCTAGCCCTGGATGCTGAAGGCGTGCATCTAGGCCAGGCGGACATGCCTATTGACCTAGCCCGTAAAATACTTGGGCCGAAAAAGATCATTGGTGCTTCAGCATTCACTTTGAAGGAGGCTAAAATAGCAGAGAAATTGGGAGCCGACTATTTAGGCTTGTCGCCCATATTCGTAACAGAGACCAAACCGGAGCTCATCCAGCAGATAGGCATAGAGGGCATACCCCTGTTGAAGGAAGGGGTGCAAATCCCTGTTGTGGGTATTGGGTCAATAAGTGAATCCAACGCCTACGAGGCGGTCAAGGCCGGGTTGGACGGGGTTGCCGTGGTCTCTGCTATTTGTTCGCGGGAAGATCCGAGAGCAGCCGCCGCTGCGATCAAAAAGGAAGTGCTAAGGGCGAAACGTTCATAGCATTGTCGAGTCACAAAATCGCGGACGCTCTGGGTTAGCGAACATGGAGATGCTAGATACTGGATACTTGATGCTGGATTATAAACACTTAATGTGCAATGCAATTATTATGTACTTATCGAGTATCAAGCATCTAGCATCGAGCATCTGTCGGAGTCCAGAGGCCCATATTCCCAAGGGATGGAGAATCGGGGAAAGGAAATGAAACTCAAGGACATAGGTGAATTTGGTTTTATTAAGCGGATCGAGAAGGGCTGTCTTGTTAGAGATAAAAACGTCGTTCGAGGGATTGGAGATGATTGCTGTGTGTTCAAGACCGCTGGGGAAATGGCCATCCTGCTGACAACCGACATGCTGGTGGAGAAGATACACTTTCTCCTGAGTGCCATATCGCCCTACGAACTTGGAAGAAAGTCGTTAGCGGTCAACTTGTCCGACATTGCTGCAATGGGCGGGACTCCAAGGGAGGCGGTTATCTCCATTGCCATCCCCGACACGGTAGATTTAGCCGTCTTGGATGGTGTTTACGATGGTTTGAAATCGATGGCAAAAGAATTTGAGGTGAATCTTCTAGGGGGTGACACCACTTCATCTCCAGAACACTTGGTGATTAATATTGCCCTCGTGGGTGTAGCTGCAGAGGATGAGATTCTCTATAGATCCGGAGCCGGGGAGGGTGAGGTGATTTTTCTTACTGGTCCCGTTGGTTCTTCGGCTGCAGGTCTTGACCTGATCCTGAAGGAAAGAGAGATCAAGGGATGGGAGGTTCTGATAGAGGCCCATCATAATCCTTATCCCCACGTAAAAGCGGGTCGCATAATTGCAAGTATGAAGGTGGCCAACTCCCTGATTGATGTGTCAGACGGTGTTGCCGCAGACCTAGGACACATCTGCACGGAATCAGGTTTAGGTGCAATCCTCGAAGAAAGAATGATCCCCACCACCGAGAAGTTCAGGGAGTACTGCAAGAGGTTCGATGAAGACTCAAACCATCTATCTCTTCATGTAGGTGAGGATTACGTCCTTCTGGGGACAGTGGTTCCAGAGTCATCAGACGATCTTCGTGCAGCTCTGGAGTCCGGGGGGTGCCAATTCTACCAGATCGGGCAAATGGTTGCCGAACCTGGTTTGAAACTTAGGACCAGTAAAAATTCCCTTATATCCATCGGAGCAAAGGGGTGGGATCATTTTAATTAGACCAACTCATTTTGCTCCGTAGGAGAGATTGAAATCCTCTTTATCTTGCTAAATCCCCGCTTGGCAGGGTCTGCCTAGGTCGGAATTTAACCAGGCGAGTCCCCCCTTAGAAAAGGGGTACAATATCAGTGTGCATATCGTCGTCCCTCCTGGCATAGAACATGCTAGATCTCCTCAAGTAATCTCAGCCCAAAAACAGTGAAAACGTTTCTCTCGCCCGGATTCATCAAAAATCCGGGCTAAGCACCATATCGACTAAAAGAGGGGTACATGAGGAAGTCCATACATCTGTTCTTTTGTATCTTAGTCTTACAACTTATTCTCCCCCATCCTGTTCAAGGTAATAAACAGTTGAGGGTAGGAGTCTATGACAACTATCCAATGGTATTTTTGGGAAATGACGGCAAATTAGAAGGTTTTCTCATAGATATCCTTGAATACATCAGCTCCAAAGAGAAGTGGAAAATAGACTATGTTCCGGGCAGTTTGACAGATTGTCTCGAAAGACTTGAAAGGCAAGAGATCGATCTATTGGTTGGCATCGAATACTCGCGAGCTAGAAATAGAGTGTACGACTTCACCTACGACAATATACTTTCAGATTGGGGCATTATCTATACTCAGAAAAAATCTCACATAAATCAGATAGTCAATTTAGACAATAAAAAAATAGCAGTTGTTCATAACGACATTCATTACAACAATCTTAGGAATCTTGCTGAACAATTCAAACTCAAGTGTCGATTTATAGAAGCTTACGAATATGATGCCGTTCTGGAATTAATTGCCCAAAAAAAAGTTGATGCTGGAGTTGTAGATCGATTATATGGTTTAGAATTCGAAAAGTATTATAAGGTCAGCAGAAGCCCCATTATCCTCAGCCCAGCAGATATCCATTTTGCCGTGCCCAAAAAAAAGCACGGCCAACTAATCCGTGCTATAGATAAACATCTGGCACCCTTGAAAGCTGATAAAAAATCAATTTACCACCAGTCACTGGATAGATGGACACCCAAAAATGTACAGTGGGCCTTGCCAGAATGGTTCGTACCTTTATTGGCATTGGCAGGGGGATTAATAGTGCTGTTTTTGGGAGCAGGGCTGATCTTGAGGGCGCAGGTAAAGGCTAAGACTGCTGAGCTTTCTCTGATCAATGAGGAACTGCGGGCTGAGATTTCCGAGCGCAAACGGGTTGAAGAAACCCTTAGACTTACACAGTTCTCCGTTGAAAACGCTGGAGACGCCGTGTTCTGGATGGGATCTGATGCGAGATTTATCTTTGTAAATGATGCAGCCTGCTCATCTCTCGGTTACTCGCGGGAGGAACTGCTCTCCATGACAGTGCATGACATCGACCCGAACTTTCCAGCGGTGGCTTGGCAAGAGCATTGGAGACAAGTCAAAGAACGTGGCTCTTTCATAATTGAGTCTCGGCACAGAAGCAAAGATAGCAAAATATTCCCGGTTGAGATTACGGTTAATTATCTAGAATTTGAGGGCAAGGAATACAACTGCGCTTTCGCCCGGGACATTACCGAACGCAAGGATGCAGAGGTGGAAAGAGAAAAGATGCAGGCACAACTTCGCCAAGCTCAAAAGATGGAAGCCGTGGGCACACTCGCCGGCGGCATTGCCCACGACTTCAACAACCTGTTGCAAGCGGTTCAGGGCTATGCCCAGTTGCTCCAAATAAGAAAAGGTGAAGATGACTCTGGTCAGCGAGAACTCAGTCAAATTATTCGCGCCGCCGAGAGAGGGGCGGATCTCACTCAACAGTTACTCACCTTCAGTCGCAAAGTGGAAAGCGAACTGCGACCCATTGATCTGAACCATGAAGTGGAGAGTGTAAGGCTGTTGCTGGAGAGGACGATTCCCAAGATGATCCAGATGGAGTTCCATCTGGCCGAAGACCTCAAAATCGTCGACGCAGACCCTGGCCAGGTGGAGCAAATTTTGATGAACTTGGCAGTAAATGCCAAAGATGCCATGCCAGAGGGGGGTAAGTTCATTGTAGAGACGGCCAATGTGACTCTGGGTGAGAATTACTGCATGATCCATCCCCAAGCCCAACCAGGGGAATATGCCCAGCTTACAGTCTCCGATACCGGTCATGGCATGAACAAAAAGACCTTGGAACACATCTTTGAACCCTTTTATACAACCAAAGAAACCGGCAGAGGCACGGGCCTTGGTCTGGCCACGGTTTATGGAATCGTCAAAAGCCACAAAGGCCACATAACCTGCTACAGTGAACCAGATGAGGGCACCACCTTCAAGATTTATTTTCCGGCCATGGAGTCTGAGGAAAAAATTGTCAGAACACAGGAACCGGTAGCAGCTGCTCGAGGGGGCACAGAGACCATCCTTTTGGTGGATGACGAGGAATCAATTCGCATCCTTGGCGCAGAGATCCTTGAGGAATTTGGCTACACAGTTCTTACGGCGGCTGACGGCGAGAGCGCCCTGCAGGTCTACCAAGAAGAGAGCCAGAAGATTGGACTGGTAATTCTAGACCTAATAATGCCAGGCATGGGAGGCAAACGCTGCCTTGGCGAGCTTCTGAAGATAAACCCTGAGGCGAGGGTAGCCATTGCCAGTGGCTACTCCCCCGATGGGCCCACCAGAGAAATCCTCAAAAACGGGGCTAAAGGCTTTGTTAGCAAGCCCTATGACATCAGGCAGATGTTGAATGTTGTGAGGGAAGTTCTAGATAAGGAGTAGCCCGGACATATCTCTTTTGACCAATTCCACTTATCTGTGCTAATGTAGCCCACATATGTCATGAATAGTCTACTGCGATCGCGGAGATGGCCGGCCTCCCGGGCGTCCTCGGACCTCGAACCATGCGACGTACTATTCAAGTACGCCTCGGATTCGAGCCCCTGCGGTTGCCCGGTTGCACACCCATCTATCACGATCTCGTGACGTCAATTCATGGCACATGCGGGCTAGCCCAGCAGAATCCTAGCCATCAACAGAGAGAGGGAGCCGAAGTTGTCACAGCGCAAACTCACAGTCCAGGATATTATTTTAATGCAGAAACAGCTGGAAGCCGCAGAGCAGCTAAATATCCTTCTCAGCGAGGCGGTTACAGAGATAGGAGAAGCTGTTGGCGGGGTTGACCCAGCTTCGGTGAACGACCAGGATGCAGCAGCAGTCTTGAACAAAATCAGAAGCGTGGTCAGCAAACTTGAAAAAAAAGTGGAGGAATTCAACAAGCGATTGAAGTAGTGAGGTAAAAGCTGAAGCACATCTTATCTAAATCACTCTCCCTAAGGGTTAGGATTTGCGCCTTCCTGATCATACTGCGGTAATATTTTCCCCTTGGCTATAACCGGTTTCACCGAAGGTGAGGCGCAGGCCTTTCACTAAATGTAAATACCGATTTTGTACTCTGGTCAGTGGTATGACTCTAAGCACCTTCTTCCTCCTGCTCATGTCACACGTGATGGGAGATGCAGTTTTTACTTCCTACAGACTTGCTGTTCGCAAGAGAAGTCAAGGGCTGTGGGACCAACTTCTGGCAATCAGCTACCATAGTATGGTCCATGCTCTCTTCGCTGGGCTGTTTCTTCTCATATGGGGTAAGCTCTGGTTAAAAGGGGCCCTTCTGGTTCTAGCCCTGCACTTCGCCATAGATTTTTTACGATGCAGAGCCGAAGTTAAGCTATACGGTCCTGGTAGGATACATGTGAAACGTTCAGAGCTCATAGGTTGGATATCAGGGAAGGGCAGGGAGCCAGAGAAGATGAAGGTCAGCAGGTTATGGCCCTGGTTTGTCATTCACTTAGTGGATCAAGGAGCACATGTGGGAAGTCTATACGGTATAGCCCTGGTGGTTTAGATAAAGGGTAGATTTCCTGAGGTGTCCAAGATGACAAAAAAGAAAAAAACAAAAAAGGAGAGCGATATTCCAGTGGGTTCTAAAACTGGTGTAATGAGGACGCTTTGGGACATAAGCCAATCTCTCTATCAGTATATAAATATAGACGATCTGATTTTAAATATAATCAAGCAAATGAAAGAAGTCATGGAGGCGGAAGGGGTCTCGGTAATTTTGCATGACGCGCCAAAAGATGAATTTGTTTTTTGTTGGGCAGAGAGTGATCCGAATGGGTTAGTGACGAAGTTGAAAGAGATTCGCTTTCCTGCGGACAAAGGCATTGCAGGTGGCGTCTTTAAGAGTGGAAAAGCTGAATTAATCTCCAATATTGACAAGGATCCTCGCCATTACAAGGAGATCGACTATTCCACCGGTTTTAAGACCACTTCCATGATAGCTGCACCCTTGCAAAAGAAAGAAAAAGCTATTGGCGTTCTCGAGGTTCTTAATAAGAAGAAAGGAATTTTTGACCAAGAAGACATCACTTTTGTCACCACATTGACGCCCATCATAGCCATGGCTTTAGATAATGCCCGGATGTATGCGGAGCTAGACGAGGCATACAAGGAATTGCAGGCTCTAGATAAAGAAAAGGATAAACTGCTCAGGCACACTACAGAAGAAAACATTCTTCTTAGACAAGAGATCGAGAAACGTTTCAGTTTTGATGAGATAATCGGCAATAGTAAAGTAATGGTTGACTTGTTCAAATTGTGTGAAAAAGTGATAGATTTGGACATAACAGTATTGATAGAGGGAGAAACAGGAACGGGAAAAGAACTCATTGCCCGATGTATTCACTATAACAGCCCCAGAAAGAACACAGCCTTTGTCTCACAAAACTGCGGAGGTATTCCGGAGACTTTACTCACTAGTGAACTCTTTGGTCACAAGAAAGGATCCTTTACCGGTGCCGTGGCAGACAAGAAGGGACTTTTTGAAATTGCAGACGGCGGAACAATCTTTCTTGATGAAGTAGGGGAAATGTCGCCGGTGATGCAAACCAGTCTTTTGCGAGTTCTGCAAGATGGTGAGATACGGCCATTGGGAGCTGATTATAATAAGAGGGTGAATACCAGAGTTATCTCTGCAACTAACAAAAATTTGGAAGAGGAAGTGAGCAAGGGGAATTTCAGAGAGGATCTCCTTTACCGTCTAAATGTATTTACCATCAAAGTTCCACCACTGCGGGAGAGAACTGGTGACATTCGTCT
>WOR8_10002474_pt1 | contig 18275 bp, 22 predicted proteins | sample DeeMarSeWOR38_10_FD_19890 | JGI IMG/M metagenome (IMG submission 19890)
GTTCCTATTACTCCTTTTATTGTAACAGGTAAGGTTCTTTCATTTACATTTTTCTGAGCTAGTTTAAGTTCTTCTGCAAGGTTTATTTCTTGCATCTCAATTTTTCCATTGAAGCATTCTGTGTGCGCTCCACATGTGCAAAAGATCCTATGCGTTTTCTTTTTACACTCAGGACATATTCTAACACCTGCCTCAACATCTATTTTTATTAAATCTGCTGCATCCCGAATCAATCGTTGATTTCCACCGTAGTTGCCGATTGGGAATAAAACATGTGGCGGAGGTTTCATTTTTCTTGCTGCTGCCTTTTCAGGTCTACCCATTCTAGTGCCGATACGGAAAGGTGAACGAGGTTTTATTGTAACATTTGCTAGTTTTGAAACCAGTAAAATAATATCATCTTCTTCTTTTGCATTTTTAATTATTTCAAATCTTTCTGATTCAATGATTTTATTTTCTTTTAGGTCTAAACCGCAGCATCTAATTATAGCCTGAGAATATCTATCTAAAATTAGATTTCCTTCTCTTTGTTTGTGAAGTGCACCTAATTCAATAAGAATTCTTTTTATTTCATTATCTTTAGGAAGAATTAATGTTGATTCAGAAAAGCTACCGCTTTCTTTTACATAGTTTGAAAGAGTCTTTAAATCATTTACAGTTATATCATGCCAAAAAAGATTATAGTTGGGATGCAAAGCAATGTCGTATTTTTTAGAAATTTCAAAAGCATCCATAAATGACGGTTGTTTAATATTTATGTCTCTTTGAAAGTCTACTATGATTTTTTTAAGGGTTTTTTCCTCAGACTCAACGATTCCTGAAAAGCAGTAATCTTTTGGTAAACAATCTATTTTCTTTTGTAAATCCTGAATCCACCATTCATAAACATAACCTGATTCAGGAAGTAGTGCATTGTTTTCAATAAATTCACCAAATGGTATAAGAATTTCTCCCAGATCAATTATTATTTTAACTTCATTGGTTTTAATATTTTTTACATCATTTATTTGGATTAAATCCCCATTTTGCAACAAAACAATAGGACCTTCTATTTCGCTGCAAGGAGTGCCAATGGTTCCTTTACCTGGTCGCTCTGTTTTTATTTGTGTGCCAACAGCAATAAAATCATCAAGCAGGTACATTGCTGTAGGATTAATTGCAGTGGATGCAAGTCCACAAGTTCTGCCTCTACCATATCTTAGTCTGAAACCACCCTTACGTGAAGGATGTGAAAAAACTGGCCTTCCGGCAATCACATCACCAATGTATTTTGCAGAAGGCAGAATTTTTGGTATTTTTTCATCTTTTTTTTCTTCAGCATCTTTTGTTTTACTTGCAAAAATATCCAAAAAATCCCAATTTTCAAGTTTTAGTTTTTTAACATATTTCAAAATCTTTGGAGCCTTTAAACACAGTCCTTCAGCAATAACAAGACACGCACCTCCCCTTAAGCGGTTTGTACCAATTCTTGGTAAATCCCTGTATCCAGTAACTTCTTCATCTTCAGTTCCTTCACCATTAATGCATATTGGACAGCCTCTAACTATTTTATCTATCTCAGCAACAGAGGGGGTGTACTGTAAGTGTTGTACTCTTTTGTAAAGAGGTATTTCTTCCTTGTATCTTTCAATTTCTCCTTGGGTTGGCTGAAATTTTCCAATACCTATTTCTCTTCTTACTACATCTGCAATTAAAACACTCATTGCCTGACCTGTCCCACCAGCACTTCTAATAGGACCTGAAAAATACAAATCTACATAATCAGTGCCGTCTTTGTTTTTACATAATCTTATTTCTGCTATTCCTTCCAATGGTGCAACAAGAACACCTTCTGTTAATATAGCAAGGCCTGTTCTAATTGCTTGATCAAGTGCTTCTTCTTTTGTACTGAATTTGTATTTTTTCTCGTTTACTATTTCTTTTGCAATTTCTATTGATACAAGTTCTCGATCTCCAATTTTTTTTGTAGTTGCACGAATTTTTGGAGCAATTCCTTTTGGTCCAACTAGTTGTTCAACTCTAGCTGCTAAATCTAAAGCCTGTGGAATTTCTACTTCAAATTCTGGATCAAGTCCTTTTTTTCTAGCCTGACTTGCAATAGAATAACAGATATCAATTTCTTTTTGCAAATTGTTAAAATACTCGTGCATGTCCGAGCTAACTGCTATGTTGTTGGATAACTCCCCACCCATCACAGACCCGCTCTAAAAAATTAATTAGTTAATTCACAAATGCAAAAAGGTCTTTAAATGTTTTTACTAAAAAATGATTTTTTAGTAAATTTTTATCATCTCTGCACCAAGTAAAAAAAGAAGATAATAGATTACACAGGTTAAATATACAGATCCACCAACTATAACTGCAAAATAAAATTCAAAGGATTTTTTTGTAGGAAATCCATCTTTTTTGGGGTTTAATAGAAAAAAACCGATAATTAAACAACTGATTAATATTAAAATAGTAATCAAATATTTAATTGTGTATAGTAAAATAAGTGGAATTAAAAAAATCAAATGAAGATAAATAAGAAAAAATAAGGTCTTTTTTGCTTTCTCAAGACCTATTTTCACTGCAAAAGTCATTGTTCCTGCATCTTTATCAAAAGAATAATCCATTATATGATTCCACACCTGACCTATACAGCTAAAAACACCAATAGAAATTGCAATCAACCAAATCATCAAACCTATTGAACCGGCATAAATTGAGCTACCAGCAATAAGACTTCCCCAAATAACAAATGAAAAAAATCCAATAAAATGCCATATTAGATCAAGCCCAGGTATATTTTTGGTTCTTAAAGGAGGAGCAGAATAAGTCCATCCTAAAAATAGTAAATAGGAACAAAAAATAAAAATTTCATATCTAAATGTAAAAATTGAAATTAGTAAAGGGATTAACGCTAATATCAATAAGTATAATATTGCACTTCGTCTTGAGATATCTCCTGATGCAAGGACGTTAGTTTTCTTTCTTCTTGGATTTTTTATATCTGATTGAATATCGTAAAAATTATTTACTGCGAAAGTAAAACCCATTATACAAAATGTTGATAATGCAAATATTAAAAAAGGAATAATATAGGTAGTAATTGATAGTTGTGTAATACTTAAAATAAAACCTAAAAAAGATATTGCGGACCATTTTAATGTATCGGAAATTCTTATAAACTCATTTAAGAAAAGCTTAACAGTATTTTTTGTTGTTTGATTCATAGTATTTGCTCATGATTTTAGATATTTCAAGAGATTATATTGTTATAGTTTATGTAATTATTCTTTATTTCTCATTTTACATGTATTTAAGCTTTAAATTATTATATTTAGAAAAATTCAAATAATATCTTTTTTTAACCTCACTGAAAAATATTATGATATCCAGGAAATATTTACCAGAAGATATTTCTCCTAAAGACGATGCGTATCATTATACAAAAAAGCTTATCTCTGATGAATGGTGGTATTTTGATGCTATTTTTGATAATAATTATAGTATACATGCAGATTTTACTAGCATTGCAAGAAATGGGAGAATTTCTTCTTCAGCAATTGAAATTTACAACAATGGTGAATTAGAATCAAATGTAATAAAACGACATTTCTCAAAACCAGTTAGTTTATCTATTGATTTTCCTTATATAAAACTAAATGATAATAAAATAATTAATTTTGATTTTGAAAGATATAAAAAAACTGGTGAGTGGATTTATAATTTTTCACAGAAATTAGAAGATTGTGAAATTAATCTAAATTTTATTGGTACAACAAATGGTTGGAAAATTGTTACTGATGACATAAGTTGGACAGTTGCATTACCAAAAGCTACAGTTTCAGGAGAAATAACTACAAATGAGAAAAAGTTGAAAGTAAACGGCATTGGATATCACGACCATAACTGGAATAGTACGTTATCTTCGGTTTTTAAATTATTTGGTTGGTACTGGGGAAAAATAAGAAGCAGAACTTATAATATTACATGGGCTTATCTTATGAGAAATAGAACCGAAAGTGAGATATTTGCCATTTTAAACAAAGATAATCAGGGGTATTTTCTAATAAATCCAGAAAATATTTCTTTAAAAAAAGATAATTTCATTCGTAGTCATGGTCGGAAAATACCTTCTTCTTTTCATCTTAAAATAAATGATATTGTAAATGATATTCCAATTTCTGTTGATGTTAATATGGATGTTAAAAATATGCATTTTAAAAGTAGGATATTTTTTCCTTATTGGAGATTTCATATTAAAACAAATGGTTATATTTCAATGGACTTTTATGAAGAAGAAATAAATGATATACATATTATGGAATTTTTCCGTTTAGCATAAAAATGAAAATTTTAAGCTAGTTTTTTATTAAAATCCATCATTGTTACATTACCAGTTTTAAGGTCAACAATAGGCATTTTAGCAGAGTCAGGCACAAAATTCAACATTTTTTGATAGCTGGTTTGTGCCTGCCAGCTTGAAGCATTTATAAGAGTTACACCGCGGTAGTCGCTTATTTGTGCAAGATGTACATGACCTGTTACAAATATATCTGGTATTTTATCTATAACCATGTAATCAAAATGTTCAGGCGCTAATGGTGTATATCCTCCATAGGTGGGAGCAAGATGATGTTTTTTAAGCATGACTTTCATAATTTCTACAGGTTCATTGTACTTTAAATGCTGTATATTTGTTGCGTAATCTAAAAGACTCTGCCCATGATATGATAAAATCTCAACCCCATGTATAGAAAAGTAACAAGGGTTTCCTACAAACTTGATATTCATTCCAGAAAAAAGGGATTGAATTTCTTTTTCAAAAGTTGGTTGAGGCTCAGCCGGTCTTACTGCATCATGATTTCCTGGTTGCATAATCATAGTAATATGAGAAGGTATAAGTCGTAGCTGTTCAGCAAGGGCTTCATACTGTCTATACACATTAACAATAGAAAGCTCTTTATCTTGTTCAGGATAAATGCCAATTCCATCCACAACATCACCTGGTATTATTAAATATTTGATTTTACCTGCTACATCTTTTTGCCTGGAATTACCCATCTGACCGTTTATCCATCTTAAAAAAGATTGCCATTCATCTATCATGAACTGTTTACTTCCAACATGTATATCAGATAAAAAAGCAGCATACAAAGGTACTTCCGCCTTATGTTTTGAATTCTGTATACTAATATCAGGATGAACTATATTATGAATGACTATTAAATCGCGATTTCTACTTAATTGACCTTTAATTCCAATTATTTCATCTAAAACAACCTCATTTGCTAAATGTAAAGTATCATGATTATTTTTTAAGGCAATGCATGTAAAAATTCCAGTTTCATCCTCAAGTTCAATAAGCCTATGACCATTTGTAGTTGTTCTAACATCCTTTACGATCCCAACCATTTGTATTTCTTTAACACCACTTTTTTTAATCCTGTCTATTGGAATTACATTAGCAAGCTCTCTTCTTTGATTTCTTAAAATTTTTCTTAAAGAATTGTATCTGTTTACAAAAAGTTTAGTAAAATCAGAAGTAGTTCCTTCACATGTACTATTACCTGTGACATCCTTAATTATTTTAATTTCAGCTTCATATTCACTAGCTTTAGGTTTCCATCCTTTAACTTTTTTTATATCTAATACCTGAGGAACCGCTGCTTCAGGCTCTTCTTCAGATAAACTAATCTGGTCATCTTTATCAGGGTCATCATATTCAAATTCAGTTTCTTCAGAGTTGTTATAGTTTATATCTTCAATTTTGTAAATTTCTGAAAGCATTTTACTCTGAAATTTTTTAATTTCAGGAGAACATGCAACAGGTTTTGGTGTTTCATCAATTTTCAAAGATAGTTTTTCTATCTCTTTTATATGATTAATAGTTAAAACAAGTGGGAATTCCTTTATGTTTTTTGTTAAAAATGAAGTAAACTCTTCAGGATCATCCTTAGATAAAATATAATTTAATGTATCAGGCTGAACAAATGTCCCATGTTCCGAGAATGATTTGATTATTGAATTCATGTCTTTTTCCCATCAAAAAATGATTACAAAAAGGTGTATGTAATAATTAGTTTTTAGAATTACGGTTAAAAAATCAGTGTTCTTACAGATTGTAAATAAGTTATATATATATTTTTCTAAAAAAATTAATTTTTTTGCTATAAAAATAATATTTATTTTAATGAAAATTTTGGTAAAACAATTTTAGGGCAAAAGTAATAATATTTATAGAAAGAGATATAAAATAGGATAAACAATTATTAAAATATACAAGTAATAAAAGAACAGGTAAATATCATATGATTAGCATAAAAATATACAAACAGGGAAAAGATCTATTAATTGGGGCATGCGACGAAAAACTTCTTGGAAAAAAATTCGAGGAAGGTAAGTTTCAGATAGAGGTAAAAAAAGAATTTTATGGTGGGAAGAAAGTAAGTTCAGAAGTTCTAAAAACTTATCTTGAGGATGCAACTATTGCAAATCTAGTAGGCAAAGAAACAATAAAATGTGCAATAAAAGCAGGAATAATAGATCCGGCTTGTGTAATAAAAATTAAAGGAATACCGCATGCACAAATGGTTAGAATGTTATCTTAGATTTTTTTAAATCATTTATTTTCTCAATCATGTTTTCATAATGACTTCCTTTCCAGTATATTTTTTTACATTTTGGGCAAAACCAAAATTTTTCATTGGTGTCAAAAACTCGTTTTGGAACCATTTTCTTAACCTCATCTTTTTTAATTTCTTCAATTTTAGTATTACATAAAATACATCTGGAAAGAACTTTATTTGTATTAACTTTTTCTTGAATTATAACTTTGTTTATTTGTTGATTAATATCTGTTGTATTAATCTCTATAACTTTAAGTTTATTTTTTCGTGCTGTTTGTAAAAGATTTTTATCTCTTGTAATGAGAATACGCTTTTCATTTTTTGAAATATTAATTAGTTCTTTATCATCCATCTCAGAATTAGCATAAAAAGTATCAAAACCATATATGCGCAACCATTTAGCAAGTGTACCTAACATTTGATCGCAGAGGTATTTCATTTTATCAATCTATAATGCAATAAAATTCCAGGTCCAATTTTTTTTGTTTCAACAAGCTTTAATTTTATGTTTTTACAATCATCATTTACTAATTTTGGAGTATTTTTCCCACCAATAATCATGGAACCAATAAATATATAAAAATCATCAACTAAACCTTCTTTTAAAAAATTACTAATAACCTTAGTTCCACCTTCAACCATCAATTTTTTAATACCACGTTTGAATAAAAAATCCAGAAGATATTCTAAATTAATCAGATTTTCTTTAGTGGTTTTACATCTTATTACTTCTACATTATTTCCAAATTTTTTATTGCAATCAGACCCAACAAAAATTATAGTTTTTGTTACATCATTTACTACTTCAGCAGTCTCCGGTGTTCTACAATTAGTATCTAAAACCAATCTTATTGGCTGTTTTGGGTTTTTAACATATTTTTCTTTTACAGTAAGTTTTGGATCATCAGATAAAATAGTACCAACTCCAACTAAAACCGCATCTGATTTATTCCTTAGGTTATACATTCTTTTAAGGTCTTCCTCACCTGAAATTTTCATTTGTTTTCCAGATGGTTGTGCAATTTTTCCATCAGCACTCATTGCACAGTTAATAAAAACATAAGGACGGCTCATCTACTCTCACTTTGGATAAAAAGGACAGTCTTTTTTATTTTCAGGGCATATTTTTTTAGTTTTACAAGCAGGTCCTGCATTTTTAAAAATCGTTGGTGCAATTTTTTTTACTTCCGTCAGCATTTTATTTGCAAGATTTCGTATTTCCCATTGAGCATGCAGACAACATCTTAGTTCAAAAAAATTAAGTAAAGAACGCGCGTTCATTGTAACCATTATATTTGTACATGCGCCATTAGGAATTATAAACCTGGCATCTTCTGCAGGAATTCCCATTTCCAATAAATTGTTGTATTGATCCCAAATATTTTTCATTGTTTCATCATATGCTTTTTTCATAATCTTGTTTTTAGCAATCTTGGGTGGTGTTACATAATTAGGTTGGTTTAGATTAACATATCTTTGGCTCTGCTGTGCGTAACTAGCAATACGATGTCTAACAAGTTGATGTGTAAGAGAGCGGCTAACATCACTTATTGCAAAGGTGAAACAAGTATGTTCAATAACACTTGTATGACCGAAGCTCATAACTTGTTTTAGAATATTTTTTAATTCTTTATCAGATGTTTTTTCTAAATCCTCAGGTTTAGTTTTACTATGTGTAAGTTTTGCAGCCATTGCAGGTATTTTCTCAGGATTAGGAGTAAAACCTATGAGCTTAACATTCATGAAATTACCTTTACCTACATATGAAATTCTGTTTTTATTGTTTTTTGAATAAAAACCACAAGCTTTTAAAAAAGAAATGAAATTACCCCAAGCAAATAAACACTATTTAAGGGAGGTAGAAAATGATCGGATTTATAATAACAACAATCCTGTGTTTTATAATATATCTACTATTTACGACAGGAAGCGGAACCGAAGTTTTAGGATTATGGAGTTATATAGAAATTGTTTTTGGCGCTATTTTATCAGTTATTATTGGGTTTATTGCGAAAAAAATCTTTGTAAAAGATAGTTATAGGATGCTAAATCCTGTTAGATGGTTTTTATTCCTTGGATATCTAATAGGACCATTTTTTATTGCTCTTGCAAAAGCAAATCTGGATGTTGCTTACCGTGTTATAACAGGTAAAATAAATCCAGGTATAGTAAAAATCTCACCGGGATTAAAAACAGATTTTGGTGTAACTATGCTTGCAAACTCTATAACACTTACACCTGGTACTTTAAGTGTTGATATTGATGAAGCAACCAATGATTTATATATTCATTGGATAAGAGTTGATGAGAAAGCTTTAGAAAAAAAACCTGTTGATTGCAAATACGTCTGTGGTAATTTTCCAAAATGGGTGAGGAGGATAGCTGAATGATAGAGTTTTTTAATCAATATTTAATCGTGTTAATAGCTCTTTTACTTTGTATTATAATGTCTATATTAAGGGTTGTCTTTGGACCCACTATTCCAGATAGAGTAGTTGGTATAGATACGATAAACACGATTGTTATTGTTGGAATGGTTATTTTTGGTGCAGCATATGAAGAGGTCATCTATATTGATGTAGCAATTGTTTATGCTTTACTTTCTTTTGTATCGACTTTATTTATAGCAAAGTATCTAGAAGGAGGTGAGTTCTAGATGATTTTTGATATAATTATATATATTTTTTTAGGAATAGGCGTATTTTTTAATGTTCTTGCAGGTGTTGGATTACTGCGTTTTCCTGATGTTTATACAAGACTTCATGCTGGAACTAAATGTACTACATTTGGCTCGATTTTTTTAATTGGTTCTGTTATTCTAACAGGTCTTAAGATGTGGTGGGATGGTAATGTTAATGGTTCTGTTTTGTCGATTCATTCTATATTTGCTTTGATTGCAATACTATTAACAAACCCTGTTGGTGCACATGCAATTGCCCGTGCTGCTCACCGAAGTGGAGTTATGCCAGCAAAAGCAGTTGTTGATGATTTAAAAGAAAAACCTGTTAAAAAAAGTGTTAGGAGAAAAACAAGTACTAAAACCACTATAAATAAAGAAGTTGGAGGGCAATAATATGTTGTTTGAAATTGTTAATATTTTACTACTTGTTTTAACTGTTTCTTCTTGTGTTCTTGCTGTTATTTTTAAGGATTTACTTGCCGCTGCAATTGCTATGGGAATTATGAGTTTACTTTTATCTTTAGAGTTTTATGTGCTTCAAGCACCTGATGTTGCAATAGCTCAAGCAGGAGTGGGGGCTTGTCTATCAACCGCGATTTTGATCGTTGCAATAAAAGGTACAAAAAGAATGGAGGAGGAGTAATAAATGTCTATAAGAACAATTGTTGCCGCAGTTACCTTTACTATTCTAGCTATGTTTTTTGTATTTACTGCTTTATATCTTTCCTTTGGTGTACCAAAGGCAACCCAGATGGATGATTATATTATTTTAAACACGCAAAAGGAAACTGGTACCAATAATGGAGTTACTTCTGTTGTTTTTGATTTTAGAGGTTTTGATACTCTTGGTGAAGCCACAATCTTATTTGCTGCTGTATCTGGTGTAATAATGATTTTTAGGAGGTTAAAAAAATGAGTGAAATGTCAAAAATTGTCAGAACGATTTCTAACATTATTTTTCCATTTATCATGATTTTTGGCTTATATGTGATTGCTCATGGACATTTAACCCCAGGTGGAGGCTTTCAGGGTGGTGCTGTTGTTGCTTCAGGCTGTGTATTGTTAATTGTAGCATATGGCTCGATTTGGGTATTTGATAGAATAGGAATTGGTAAACTCTCAGTTTTTGAAAGTACAGGTGCGGTTGGTTTTATAGGACTTGCATTCTTAGGATTAATCCTCGCAGGGATATTTTTCAAAAACTTCCTAGTTGGCTCAAATATTATCTTTGGTAATATTCCTCAAACTCTTTCTACAGATTCAAATTTTAACACAGCAGGTGTTTTACCTTTAATGAATTTTGCAGTTGGTGTAAAGGTTATTGCAGGTTTATTTGTGATTGTACTGGTGATGGCATTTGCAAGTTGTTCAAAGGAGTGGAAAAAATGATTTTTAATATCCCATTTATTGCTGTTGTTGCAATGATTTTTATAGGTTTATACGCGCTACTTTTTAAGCGTAACCTGGTTAAAATGGTTATAGGTATTATAATTATTGAAAGCGGGGTTAACCTATTTTTGATTTCCTTAGGATACCGATGGTTTGGCGAAAATGGTGGTGTTGTACCTATTTTTACAAATGCTCCTTCTGAAGTAGTAAATAATGCTCCACAGAGCATGGTTCTTCCTGTTCCTCAAGCATTAACTCTTACTAGTATTGTAATTGGTGTTGCCGTTCTTGCTCTTATGCTTACTTTAGTAATGCATATTTACAAACATTACGGAACCTTGGATGTTAGAAAGATAAGGAGGTTAAAAGAATGAACTTTTTGGATTATACCCCTGCCTTAATTGTTGCAATTCCACTATTTGGTGCATTTCTAACACCGATTATTAGTAAAGTTAATGAAAAAATAAGAAATATTTTTGTAATAATAATTCTACTGATTACCGCTGGTTTAGTTTTTTTACTTACCCAAGATGTTTTTACAAATGGACCCAGAGCATATATTTTCGGTAATGCAAATGTGACAATCCCAGTTGTTCGTATTCTATTTGAAGTTGATGGAATAAGCATGTTCATGGCGATTATCAGTATCACTTTGGCACTTTTAGGCGTCATATATTCCTGGTCTTTTATGAAAGAAAATGATGGACTGGACAAGTATTACACATTAGTATTACTTTTAGTAACAAGTATGTTGGGTATGGAACTTACTGGAGATATGTTTAACTTTTTTGTATTTCTTGAAATTTCATGTATTTCATCCTGTGCTTTGATTGCATTTTATATTAATAAAGGTGAAGCACTTGAGGCTGCGTTTAAATATATAGTAATCAGCGCTGTTGGTGCATTGTTTGTTTTATTTGCAGTAGGGTTGTTTTATGCCCAGTATAATGCCTTGAATATGGCTACTATTGCAAGTGTTTTACAATTTGGTTTTTTAGATAAAATTGCACTTGTACTTCTAATTGTTGCACTTGGAATGAAAGCAGGTCTTGCACCTATGCATATGTGGTTGCCAGATTCTTATGGTGAAGCTCCAGTATCAGTAACATTTATACTAGTTGCTGCAACCCAAGCAAGCTTATACGGAGTCTTAAGAATTCTTTTTACAGTTTATGGAAATGCATTTACAAATTTTGCATCTGTTATATCTTCTGCAATTATCCATTGGTTCATAATAGGCTTGGCGTTAGTAACTATACTAATTGGAGTCATAATGGCTCTTATACAAACTGATTTTAAACGATTAATTGCATTTGCAGCGGTAGCAGAAATCGGATATATATTTTTAGGAATTGGTGTTGGTTTAACATCCCTAGGAGTAGGCTATGGTAAAACTGCTTTAGAAGGTGGTGTTTTCCATATAATGAATGATGCTTTTGATATCGGTCTTTTATTCCTTATTGCAGGTGCGGTTTATTATGCCACAAAAGAAACTTCATTAAATAAAATGGGTGGACTTGCAAGAAACATGAAATATACTGCAGTTTTTTTTATTGTTGGCTTATTTGCTGTTTCTGGTTTGCCGCCTTTTAATGGTTTTGTTTCTAAATTACTAATTTATGAATCAACATATCAACTTAATCCAATAATTGCCATCGTTGCAATACTAGCAAGTATATTACTTTTAGCAGTTTTTGTAAAAGTTTTTTACTCTGTTTTTATGGGGCCTGAATTACCAAATTTAAAAGATGTAAAAGAAGTACCAAAAAGCATGCTTGTAGCAATGGGCGCCATTGTAGTAATAATAATTATTTTTGGATTATTCCCAAATCTAATAATAAATAACGTTGTTCAACCTGCGACTAACGCGCTTGTTAACAGTTCAAGCTACATATCAAAGGTTATATCGGGGGTGATGTAAAAATGGAAATTATTGACCAATTGATCGAGACATTACAAACTGGTAGTGGTTTTTGGAGTCCTATTATATGGATTTTAATTATTATGATTGCTTTTCTATTAATTTATGTAATAAGAAGTTTTGGAAAAAAACAATACAAGGAAAAAACAGGGCAAACCCAGTCTTTTTTATCAGGAAATCCTGAATATGAAAAAGAACAAATGAGAATTAAAAGTAGCAATGTCTACTGGGGTTTCACTGAGGCAATGAAATGGATATATGATGTACTACGTAAAATGCATAATGGTAATGCAAGTGATTATGTCCTATGGTTTGTTATTGTTATGAGTATATTAAGTGTTATTTTATTTCTAGTAGGGGCGGTGGGTTAAATGGATTTTATTGAAATATCAAAAACATTAATCACACTAATACTTGGAACTATAGGACTTGCTTTATTTGGGATTATTTTTGGTTTATTTTATAAAGGTATAGACCGCAAATTATCAGCTCATATGCAGGGTAGAATAGGACCGCCTTTAAGACAACCATTTAGAGATGTTGCAAAACTATTTACAAAAGAAAATATAATACCAGAAAATTCTATTCCATGGATTTTCAACCTCACACCACTAATTGGGCTTGTGGCGACAATATCAATTCTATTGTATTTACCAATAGGTGGATTTGAACCACTTTTTTCACAAAAAGGCGATCTTATTCTAATTCTTTATTTATTAATCATCCCGTCCTTGGCACTGGTTATAGGAGGTTTTTCATCGGGTTCCCCTTATGCAACAGTTGGTGCACAAAGAGAAATGGCTACAATGATAGCATATGAATTTCCACTTGCAATAATTATTGTTACATTAGCATGGAAACTAAGTAGTACAACTGTTGGAGGATTTGGACTTACAAATGCATTTTCTTTAACTACTATAACTGCAAATCCAATATGGAACACAGCTGGTCCATTTGCCTTTATTGGTCTTATAATATTATTACTTGTTTTAATAATTGTAACACCTGCAGAGCTGTCGAAAATTCCATTTGATGCACCTGAGGCCGAAACAGAAATAGGTGGAGGATTACTGGTTGAATACTCTGGTAGAAACCTTGCTATGTTTTATCTTATGGATGGAGTAAAAACATTGGTAATGGCATCTTTAATTGTTGCATTATTCTTTCCTTATAATCTTTCACCAATACTTGGGCTTGAAAGTTATCCCGCTTATGCAATAGACATAATTTTTTATCTATTAAAGGTGCTAATTATTATAATTTTTTCAGTAACATTAATCAGAGTTGCATTGGCACGTTTAAAGATAGACCAGATTGTTTACACCTACTGGGTTTGGTTGACATTACTTGCTTTAGTTGGACTAATATGTATTATGTGGGACGGACAACTAGGTTTACCAAAAATTGCTGAAATATTAGGTTTAGGTTAATAAAAATCAAGAGCTAATATTATCTAAATAATTTAAATAATCTTTATTTTCTTTAATTATTTTTTTTATTAAATGTCTAAAATAAAGTGTTTCAAAACTATAAAAAAATTCTCCTTTTCTAATATGTTTAATAGTTTTTGAAGTTGAATAGAAATCATCAAAAGCAGAAATAACTCCATCTTGTAGTTCATACGGTGTCATATTTTTAGGATAAATTACTACATGGGCTCCATCATAATAATCCCAATTATTTGTAAATATTCGATTATTTTCTTCCAATTCTTTTCTAATATCTGTACCAACATAAGGTGTTAATGGAAAAAAACCTGGGAAATCAATCTCTGTATCTTGACAAAAATCAACAGTTTTTTTAAACGCTGATTTATCATCATAATCAGAGCCAAATATAAACGAACCTTGTATTTTTATACCATAGTCATGTAGTTTTTTTATTGATTTCCTAATTGTTTCGGGTGTATTTTTTTTATTATAGGATTTCAAAACTTCAATGTTTATTGATTCTAATCCTATTAAAAAATTAAATTCTGAAATATCACTGCATAAACTTAAAAGTTCATCATTTTCAGCAACATCAATACTTACACTTGGCCATGCATATTTTGGATAAATATTATTTTTTTTCATTTCTTTTAAAATTTCTATTGATCTTTCTTTATTTGCAGAAAAGTTTGGTTCATCAAAACACAAGTTCTTAATTTTTTTAAATTTCTTTAGATATTCTATCAGTTTTTTTGTAGAAATATACCTATATTTTCTTCCAAACATATTTTTTAATGAACAAAATTTGCAGTTGAAAGGACAACCTCTTGAGCTACAAACAGAAATGATGTTTGGATTTTTTGAAATACCTTCAACTATAGAATAATCCGGCATTGGGATAGAATTTAAATCTGCAACTGGAGTTCCTGTGACAATCCTTTTTTTATATTTTGAATCCATAATATCAAATAGAACATTTTCTCCTTCACCAATAACTACTGTATCACAATGTTGCAATGCTTCTTCTGCTTTAAAAGAAACATGTAACCCACCCATAATAATTTGTGTTTTTGGTGAGTTTTGTTTAATTTTATCTGCTATTTCATAGCCCCTATTTACTGTTGCACTCATTGAGCTTATTAAAACATAATCAGATTCGATATTTTTATATTCGGGAGTTTTAAATGATTCATCAAAAAATTTAACCAAATATCCTTTTTCATGTAACATTGTACCAAGTATTAAAATACCCGATAAAGGCGTTGTTAAAACAGAAATATCTGAAGCACCTCTGTTTTTCGCAGTTGGAGCAATTAGTGTTACTGACTTCACAAATACCAATAATAAAAATATTATTATAAGGTTTCTATTTAATATATAATAAATCTCTTAAATCATACTATTATTCCATCAACGATTCTTAATGAAACATATTGATATTAAAAACAAAGAGAGCAACATCGCATTTCTTTTCTTAATCATACCAACTATTTTGCTAATTTTTGGGTATTTTATTTATCCTTACATGTTAACAGATAGAGCTTCACAGATTATACAGATACCGATTTTTCTAGGATTGATACTCCTAGGAATAGGTTTTTTAATAAAAAAAGGACAAATTTCAAATAAAATAAAAATAATGGGATGGATGATTTTTGCATTTTTTTGGTCAACCCAACCTATGCTTTTATATTTAGGTGAAGATGGAGATATATTCAATGCTGTTGTTTGCATAATTGGTGTTTATGTTCTTACATATTTTGCCTATCACGAATGGTTATCATTAAAACGAAAAGAAAACATAGAGTGTTTAAATTGGATTGCTGGTGCATCATTTATCTCAGGAATTATATATTACATTATTGAAAGAACGTCTTTGGCACCTTGGATGATAAAATTAACAGCCCAACAGAGTGCTTGGGTGCTTGATCTAATAGTAGGAAATGCAGAAGCAAGAGGAGTAAATATCTATTTTAATGGATCGTATGTAGTTACAATTATCTTCGCATGTACGGCAATACAAGCAATGGTAATTTTTATTGGAATGATCGGGGCAATACCAAAGATTGATTTGAAAAGGAGAGTTTTTGGTTTACTTGTAACACTTGTTCCAATATATATTTTGAATTTGTTTAGAAATGCCATGGTTGTATTTCTTGTTGGTAATAATATAACTGATTTCAATATGGCACATAATATACTATCAAAATCCGGGGCATTAATAACATTAATCGTTTTATTATTAATTGTTATTAAAATTATACCAGAAATTTTTAATGAAATATTTTGCTTAACAGATTTACATAAAAGAAATGGACCATTGGAAAAAAGCATTAAAAAAATTTTTAGGAGAAAAAAAATACAATGAGATTAACAAAAACTTTTATGTTCTGGATTTTATGCATATAAAAAATAATGATAAGGCAAGGAGAGAAAATAATTGGAAAAATCAATGATTAAACTACTTTCATATGCTGATTTAATTTCTATTTCAAATGCTATTTTTGGCATTTTATCAATTATTTTTCTTTTTTCAAATCTGATTGATTCTCCAGATCTGCGTTTTCGTGTTTCTTTTTCATTTATTTTAATTGCTATTCTTGCAGATGGGCTGGATGGAATTGTTGCAAGAAAAATAGGTAAAAGTGAAATAGGTGAATATTTAGAGGCAATGGCAGATATGACCTCTTTAACTATTGCACCTGCTATTTTTATTTATTTTATTTATTCTGATATTACTGCTTATTTTATCTATAAAAATATTTACCTTTTTTTTGCATTAATTCTTTTTTTATCTTTTGGAATTATTAGACTTGCTTCTTTTCATATATTGAAAAACGACAAGTTTTTTATTGGTTTTCCTGCTCCTGCAAGTACTATATTACTTTTAATATTAGCTTATCTTAAGATAGATTTTATCTACATCTTACCAGCAGTAGTTATTATAGGTGCAGCGATGGTTTCAAATTTAAAATTTCCAAAACTTGGAATAAAAATACTCTTTATTGCTGCAGTTCTAATTATTCTTACCCTTGCTATTGATAAAAGTTATTACAGTATTGCTCCTATTGTTCTTTTTACAGCAGTTTTAACATATACTATTGGAGGAGCAATTTATATAAAATTTTTAGTAAAAAAATAAATAAAAACATTTCTAAACAGAAAATGCATTACATCCTGCTATTATGGATGATATACCAAAGATTGGTATCACTGGTATGCCTAATGTTGGCAAAACCGATACTTTATTAAAAATCATTAAATCACTCGAAGAACATGGATATGTTGTCCAAGGGATGATTACTGAACCAATTGTTGAAAAGAAAAAACGCGTAGGTTTTTATGTTACCAACTGGCAAACCAAAGAAAGAGAGATTTTTGCACATATTGATTATGAAACAAAAGAAAAAATTGGTAAATATGGCGTGGACATTAATGCATTGGAAAGAGTAGGTATTCCTGCAATTGAAAAAGCAATAACTGACTCTGAGGTTAACATTATTGTTATTGATGAAATTGGTAAAATGGAGATGCTTTCTGAGAAGTTTTGTACAATGGTTGTTGAGGCTTTAGATTCAGATAAACCAATAATTGTTACACTTCATAAGAAATCAAGAACACCACTTCTTCAGGACGTTCGTCGTCGTGATGATATAAGGATTTTAGAAGTAACCCCAGTTAATCGTAATTTGTTACCTTACAAAATTGAAAAAATAATGGAAGAAAAATTACCGCCCTTATTTTAATATGAAAAAAGTTCAAGAACTAGAATCAATAACTGAGGGTATAACAGATGTTTTTGTTTATAAAATAAAAAAAACCAAAAAAGGACCTGGTGCTAAAAATAAATTACCTTTTTATAATCCTTCTATGGAACTCAATCGCGATTTTTCTGTTCTTGTAGGTCAATGGCTTATAAATAATAGTAAAAAACATATAGGGATTCTGGACGGTCTTGCTGCTTCAGGAATTCGGGGATTTAGACTAGCAAATGAGCTATCTGGAGATTTTGATGTAACCATTAATGACTGGGATAAAAATGCTTATGATTTAATTAAAAAAAATGTTGAAAAACTTAAACTAAAAAATGTTACTGTCTTAAATTGTAATCTTAATTCTTTGTTTTTCGAAAAAAAATTTAACTACATTGATATTGACCCATTTGGCTCCCCTGCTTATTTTATTGATTCCGCAATGCAAAATATTTCCCATGAAGGTGTTATTGCTTGTTCAGCAACTGA
>WOR8_10004904_pt1 | contig 18268 bp, 15 predicted proteins | sample DeeMarSeWOR38_10_FD_19890 | JGI IMG/M metagenome (IMG submission 19890)
CTTTCTGGCGGTAGGGCTTTGCGCCACCGCCGCGGACTTCGGTCCTGGTCTTGGTGCAGGCCGTGCCCGCACGTCGATTGGCCAACTGCATCTTCACAACATCATGCAGTATGTGCTTTTTGACCTCCAGTCCGAAAAGGGCGTCGTTCAGCTCGACCTCTCCAACTTTCTTATTATCGGTATTAAAAACCTCAGTTACTGCCATTTTGAGTTCTCCTCAAACCGCCGCTTTTTCTACGGTCACCCTTTATTTGGTATAGATCTGTAAAAGTCCTTGCTTGGCACCCGGTACAGATCCTCTGACCAGCAGGATATTCTCATCAGGACGAATATCAACAACGGTCAGATTCTTTTTTGTCAACATATCAGTACCCATGTGGCCAGGGAGCTTCTTACCCTTGATAACCCTACTGGGCCAGGCGGAGCAGCCGATGGAACCAGGACGCCGGTGGAACATGGAACCATGGGTCTTCCTCCCGCCCTTGAAACCATGTCTTTTGATAACACCCTGAAATCCACGTCCCTTGCTGCGGCCGCTGATATGCACCTGATCGCCGATCTTGACCAGCTCGCCAAGCTGGATCTCCTGGCCAAGCTCATACGCATCTGGATCAGCAACCCTGAATTCTTTGATATGATAGAATCCGCCCTTGCCGGCCGATTTAAAATGTCCTGCCTGCGGTTTACTCAGCCGAGATTCCTTCTTGGGATCAAAACCTACCTGAATGGCATTATAGCCTTCCTTGGCTTCAGTCTTTTTCTGGAGAACCACACATGGTCCTGCTTCTATAACCGTTACCGGTATGGCCTGGCCTACTTCAGAGTAGATCCTGGTCATCCCAATCTTTTTACCCAGCAATCCAATTGTATTAGGCATTGTACTGTACACTCATTCTTCAAAGTTAACCGGTCAGCAACCGGGGTAGTCCGATCTTTAAGTACCCTGAATCAGTCCTCAAAACTACGGCAGCTTGATCTCAACGTCAACGCCAGCTGACAGTTCCAGTTTCATCAGAGAATCAATGGTCTGCTGGGTCGGCTCCAGGATATCAAGCAGCCTCCTGTGAGTACGCATTTCAAACTGCTCCCTGGACTTCTTGTCAACATGCGGTGATCGCAGCACACAGAACTTGTTGATGGTTGTCGGCATGGGGATTGGACCTGCAACAGTAGCACCTGTGCGTTTTGCGGTCTCCACTATCTCCCTGGTCGACTGATCCAGCAGCTTATGATCGTACCCTTTCAGCTTTATTCGGATTTTATCGGCTGTAACCATAATCGTTTCTTTTCCTATTCGATAATTTCGCTGATAACGCCTGCACCTACCGTACGGCCGCCCTCACGGATGGCAAAGCGAAGCTCTTTTTCCATGGCGATCGGAGTCACCTGTCACGTCCGTCGTACGAAAATAAAACTGCGGACGGTAACCGTTGAAGAATGGCGTATGACGTCCTCCTTCCTCTTTCGTCAGAATGTAGCACTCCGCCTTGAATTTCGTGTGCGGTGTGATCGATCCCGGCGCTGCCAATACCTGGCCGCGTTCAATATCCTCACGCTTGACGCCGCGAAGCAGCGCTCCAATGTTGTCACCTGCCTGACCCTGGTCCAGAAGCTTGCGGAACATCTCAACCCCCGTTACCGTCGTCTTCTGCGTTGCCTTGATTCCAACAATCTCAACTTCCTCGCCTACCTTGATCATGCCCCGCTCAACCCGGCCCGTTGCAACCGTACCGCGGCCCGAAATCGAAAATACGTCCTCAACAGGCATTAAAAACGGCTTGTCTACATCACGCTGAGGCTCAGGAATAAAATTGTCCACCGCTTCCATTAATTCCCAGATGCACTTCGTCGCAGCCTCGTCCTCCGGATTCTCCAATGCCTTCAATGCGCTGCCCTGGATGATCGGTGTGTCGTCACCAGGAAACTCATACTTGTCCAAAAGCTCCCGCAGCTCCATGTCCACAAGCTCGATCAGCTCAGGATCATCTACCATGTCGCACTTGTTCAGAAATACCACGATCGCAGGAACACCTACCTGGCGCGCTAGAAGAATGTGCTCTCGCGTCTGGGGCATGGGACCGTCATCAGCTCCAACAACCAGAATCGCTCCGTCCATCTGCGCGGCTCCGGTGATCATGTTCTTGATATAGTCAGCATGACCAGGACAGTCAACATGCGCATAATGACGCTTGTCCGTCTCGTACTCAACATGCGCCGTCGCTATCGTTATGCCACGCTCCTTCTCTTCCGGTGCCTTGTCTATCTGGTCAAATGCCGTGTACTGCGCCTGGCCCTTGTCAGACAATACGCGAGTGATGGCTGCTGTCAACGTGGTCTTACCATGATCTATGTGCCCTATCGTACCTACGTTTACATGCGGTTTCGTTCGCTGAAATTTCTCCTTTGCCATTTCTTATACCCCCAATTCTAAAACTCAAATATCATTTACTCTTATAAAACTTCCTGAATTCCCTAATTATTCTCAATTATTTTTTATATCAAATCCCCCGTATACGGTGGATGATCACCTCTGCTTTATGCTCCGGCACCCTGTCGTAGGATGCAAACTGCATGGTGAACGTTGCTCTTCCCTGTGTGGCCGACCGCAAATCCGTTGAGTAGCCGAACATCTCAGCCAGCGGCACATGTGCCTTCACAACCTGATAATTGCGCCGACTCTCAACGCCGTTGATCTTGGCCCGCTTGCTGTTAAGGTCGCTCATCACATCGCCGAGGTACTCATCGGGCACGATTACTTCGAGGTCCATTATGGGCTCAAGAAGTATGGGGCTCGCTTCAGCCGCCCCCCTTCGCATGGCCATGGTTGCGGCAACCCCGAAGGCCATTTCAGTGGAGTCCTCATCGTGGTACGAACCGTCTACCAGGGCCACTCTCAGGTCCACCAGCGGAAAACCGATCAAGGGCCCTGAATCAAGGCTGTCCTTGACTCCCCGCTTGATGGCCTCAATAAACTGGGACGGAACCTGGTCAGCGGTGATGCGACTCTCAAAAGTAAATCCCGCTCCCCGTGGGGCCGGCGCAAGCTCAAGCCAGACATGCCCGTATTGCTGTTTTCCTGCAGCCAGTACTTCAAACTTGCCCTCAGCCTTGGCAGTTGCCTCAATGGATTCCTTGTAGGCCACCTGGGGCTTGCCTATATTGGCTGCCACCTTAAAATCACGTACCAGACGATCAACGATAATTTCGAGATGAAGCTCGCCCATCCCTGAAATTATTGTCTGGCCTGTATCTGCATCCGTCTTGACATGGAACGACGGGTCTTCCTTTTCTATCTTGTCAAGGCTGTCCCGGAGTTTCTCCTCGTCTGCCTTGCTCTTCGGCTCAATGGCAATGGATATAACCGGATCCGGAAAATCCATGGTTTCAAGCCTGATTGTATCCCCTGCCTGGCAGAGGGTGTCACCCGTTGTGGTGAAACGAGGACCAACAAGTGCCCCGATGTCTCCGGCAGAGATTGACTGAACCTCTTCCCTTTTGTTTGCGTGCAGCTTGACAATCCGGCCGATTTTCTCTTTTTTACGCTTCACCGGATTGTAGACCTGGCTGCCAACTTTCAGGACTCCGGAATAGACCCTTATAAAAGCCAGGTTACCCACAAAGGGGTCCGATACAATTTTAAAGGCCAGTCCGCAGAAATTTTCCGACTCACTTGCCCTGCGGGTCTCAACCTCGTCATTACTGTTGACTCCTTGTACCGGAGGTACATCCAGGGGCGACGGCAAATAGTCAATCACAGCATCAAGCAGAGGCTGTACTCCTTTATTCTTAAAAGCACTGCCGCAGAGTACAGGCACCAATTGCAGCTTGAGAGTGGCGTTCCTAATTGCCCGATGAATCAGGTCAGCAGATACCGGCTGCTCTTCCAAGTATTTTTCCATGACCTCCTCATCGAAGTCGGCCAACTTCTCGAGGAGCGCCATACGGACGGCCGAAGATTCCTCGGTGAATTCTTCAGGAATATCTTCTTCTGTATAATGCGATCCCTTCGACTCTTCGTCGAAGACCAGCATTTTTCCTTTTATGAGGTCTATGACCCCCCTAAAACCGGCCTCACTGCCGACCGGGATCTGGATCGGCAGGGGATTAGCACCAAGCCGCTCATGCATCATTTTCACGCAGTGCCAAAAATCGGCGCCTATGCGATCCATCTTGTTCACGAAGGCTATGCGCGGAACGTGATAATGATCGGCTTGTCGCCAGACGGTTTCAGACTGGGGTTCAACCCCGCCAACCGCGCAAAAGACGGCTATCGCGCCATCCAGCACCCTGAGACTGCGTTCCACTTCAATGGTGAAATCCACATGCCCCGGGGTATCTATTATATTTATTTTATGGTCATGCCAGGTACAGGTTGTGGCAGCTGATGTGATTGTGATACCGCGTTCCTGCTCCTGTTCCATCCAGTCCATGACTGCAGTGCCGTCATGAACTTCGCCCATTTTATAAGAGCGACCGGTATAAAATAATATCCTCTCTGTTGTAGTGGTCTTGCCAGCATCGATATGGGCCATGATCCCGATATTCCGAAGCCTGGCAAGAGGAGAATCGGTTGCCACGGGTTCTCTCTTTCCTCAAGTAAATTTCCTATCTGAAGTTAATTGATTCGCCGGGACACCGTTTCCTTAACCAGTCAAAAGGTGGCCATTTTTACCCCAAGCCATGCCTTTTGTCAATTCCCTAAATAAAACAGGACAATTTATTTCCTATTACCACCTGTAATGGGCAAAGGCCTTGTTGGCTTCTGCCATACGATGGGTATCGTCACGTTTCTTGACAGAACCGCCACGTTCGTTATAGGCGTCGAGCAGTTCTGCCGCCAGTTTTTCTGACATTGTCTTGCCTGCACGGGCCTTGGCAAAACTGATGATCCACCTGATTGCCAGAGCGTTTCTGCGTTCCGGCCGCACCTCGACTGGCACCTGGTAGGTCGCACCACCAACTCGCCGGGACTTCACTTCAACCTTCGGCCGCACCATCTCCATGGCCTTGTCAAACACGGCAATCGGTTCAACATCTTTGACCTGTTGCTCTATAATATCCATGGCCCCGTAAAAAATTTTCTGGGCATTGCTTTTTTTACCGCGCTCCATAATCCCGTTGGTAAATTTACTTACCAGTGCGCTGTTATAACGGGGATCCGGTTCAATGGCACGCCTTTCTGTAATCTTCCGCCTGGGCATCTATGAAAAACCTCCTGATACGTCAATTATCCTTAAACTATTTGGGCCGTTTGGCTCCGTACTTGGAACGTCCCTGACGCCGGTCCGAAACACCAAGGGCATCAAGCGTACCACGTATTATATGATAGCGGACACCAGGCAAGTCCTTTACCCTGCCGCCGCGAATCAATACAACGGAGTGCTCCTGCAGGTTATGGCCAATGCCCGGGATATATGAAGTTACCTCGATTCCGTTTGTCAATCTTACCCTGGCGACTTTTCGAAGTGCCGAGTTCGGCTTCTTGGGTGTAGTCGTATAAACACGTGTACACACTCCCCTTTTCTGAGGAGATCCCTTCAGAGCGGGGGTATCGCTTCTTTTCTTGGCCACCTTGCGGCCATGTCGTACAAGTTGATTAATGGTTGGCATTGATTCCAACTCCTGTCAAATAGTTCGTTATTAAGTTAATAAACCTGTTTGGTTTGTCTGTCGCGCAAAAAACACTCGACGGACTGGTTTCTCTCATGTAGTCCAAAAATTTTGTTTGGCCCGTTAATGGCTACGAGAGTTTTTACGAATGTACAAATTTTGCAACAACCTGAAAAACGGAATTAGATACCCTAAGCAACCTTTCTTGTCAAGAACAATCTTGCCTCCGGTTGTTCACGCCGCGCTTCGCCATTGCATTCCTGCAGGCCCTGGCAGCCGGGTTTAACTTCCGCTCATTTCTCATGTCTCAGGCGCCGAGACGGCTTTGGCCATTATTAAAAAATTAATCTTCTTCAAAACGGTATTTGTCGAGGCCGGTGCCCGCAGGAACCAACCTTCCCATGATGACATTTTCCTTGAGTCCGAGGAGCCTGTCAACACGACCGCCCATGGCGGCATTAGTCAGAACCTTGGTAGTCTCCTGGAACGATGCGGCGGATATAAAGCTATCAGTGGAGAGGGAAGCCTTGGTTACCCCGAGCAGCAGCGGTTCCGCAACTGCGGGCCTTGCCCCGGCCCTGATGATCTTCTCGTTCTCCTCTTCAAAGACCCACCATTCCACCTGTTCCCCAAGCATGAAAGAAGAGTCACCCGGATCGCTTATCTGTACGCGTCGCAGCATCTGCCGGACAATTACCTCTATATGCTTGTCATTGATCTTCACGCCCTGGAGACGATATACCTCCTGGATCTCGTTTACCAGGAAGCGAGCCAGCTCCTTGACGCCAAGCACACGAAGGATATCATTGGGGATTCGCGAGCCATCCATCAAGGGCTCGCCGGCCTTGACATAGTCACCCTCATGGACGCTGACATGCTTGCTTTTGGGAATCAGGTATTCTTTGGGTTCACCTATTTCAGGAGTTATGACAACCCGTCTTTTGCCCTTAAGGTCCTTGCCAAAGGAAACCCTGCCGTCAATTTCCGTAATAATGGCATGTTCCTTTGGTTTGCGCACTTCGAAGAGCTCAGCAACACGCGGCAGACCGCCGGTAATATCCTTGGTCTTTGTTGTCTCTCTCGGGATCTTGCCGACAACGGTGCCGGACTGGATAGGATCTCCCTCGTTTACAGAAATAATGGAACCTACCGGCAAAGAATAACGGGCAGGCGAACCTGTCCCGGGCAGCTTGAGAGTTCTACCACGCTTGTCCTTGATGGTGATGCGCGGGTTCATGTCGCCGCTCAGGCGTGACTGAATAATAACCTTGCTTGCCTTGCCGGTAACAGGGTCAACCCGTTCCTGCATGGTTGTGCCTTCCACAACATCGCCATACTTAACGATACCGCCGACCTCGCAGACAATGGGAATGGTATAAGGGTCCCAGTCCGCAAGGATGGTGCCGGGCTCGGCCTGCTGGCCGTCATCAACCAGAAGCTGGGCGCCATAGTTGACCGGGTAGCGCTCGCGTTCCCTGCCTTCAGGACCAAGGATCCCGAGAGCACCGTTACGGTTCATGACGACCATTCTGCCCTTATCGTTCTTGACAAAGTGGATATCCTGAAATTTGATCTTACCGCCATGCTGGGTACGGATCTCAGCTTGCTCCGCCCTTCGACTGGCAGTACCGCCGATATGAAAGGTGCGCATGGTAAGCTGGGTTCCAGGCTCACCGATTGACTGCGCCGCAATAATGCCGATCGCCTCGCCTATGTTCACCATATGTCCCCGGCCCAGATCGCGGCCATAACACTTGGCGCAAACGCCCCGCTTGGACCGGCAGGTCAGCACAGAACGGATGAGGACACGGTCTATACCGGCGGCTTCTATCTTTTCGACTTTCTCCTCTGTGACCTGCTCATTGGCTGCAACAAGCAGCTCATCAGTGAAGGGATCGTAAATATCATCAAGGCTGACACGCCCCAGAATACGCTCACCCACTGGCTGAATTACCTCACCGCCTTCCATGAGAGGTTCTGCATAGATGCCATCCAAGGTGTTGCAATCCTTTTCAATAATTGTAGAATCCTGGGCCACATCGACCAGCCTCCTCGTAAGGTACCCGGAGTTGGCCGTCTTCAAAGCGGTATCGGCAAGACCTTTTCGTGCCCCGTGGGTTGAAATAAAATACTCAAGCACGCCGAGGCCCTCGCGGAAGTTCGCCTTAATAGGCGACTCGATAATGGCGCCGGAGGGCTTGGCCATCAAGCCACGCATACCTGCAAGCTGCCTGATCTGGTCCTTGCTGCCCCTGGCTCCTGAGTCTGCCATGATGTATATTGGATTGAAGCTTGGCGACTCCACCATCTTCTTATCAGGGCCGCGCAAATAATCAACACTCATCTCATCCATCATTTCCTTGGCAACGGATTCCGTGGCCTTGGACCAGACGTCGATCACCTTGTTGTATTTTTCACCCACCGTGATCAGACCATCGGTATACTGCCTTTCAACATCAAGTACCTCGCCTTCTGCCTTGGCCAGGATATCTTCCTTGTTGACCGGGATCATCATATCATTGACACAGATCGAAATCCCGGCCCGGGTGGCGTATTCATACCCCATGTCTTTCAGGCGGTCCGCCAGGATGACAGTCTCCTTGGTGCCGGCATTCCTGTAGGTATAATCGATAAGCCATGCCAGTTCCTTTTTAGTCATGGTCTTGTTGATCACGCTGAAAGGAACCTTGACTGGCAGCAGTTCACTGAGCAAAACACGGCCTATGGTGGTTTCCACCAGTTTTCCGTTGATGCGGACCTTGACCTTGGCATGCAGTTCGGCTGCGCCCTGGTCGTAGGCTATCCGTGCCTCATCAATAGAGGCAAAACTCTTGTCCTCACCCCTGGCAAAAATCTTCTCTCTGGTCATGTAATAAAGACCAAGGACGATATCCTGGGTCGGGATGATGACCGGACCTCCGTTGGCCGGCGAGAGAATATTATTGGTGGACATCATCAGAACCCTTGCCTCGGTCTGGGCCTCAACGGACAGGGGCACATGCACAGCCATCTGGTCACCGTCAAAGTCGGCATTGAAGGCCATACATACAAGGGGATGGAGCTGGATGGCCTTGCCCTCGATCAATACAGCCTCAAAGGCCTGCATACCGAGACGGTGAAGGGTTGGGGCACGGTTCAGGATAACCGGATACTCGGTGACCACATCCTCCAGGACATCCCAGACTACCCTGTCGCCCTTCTCTACCATCTTCCGGGCGCTTTTTATGGTTGTCACATGTCCAAGCAGTTCCAGCTTGTTATAGATAAAGGGTTTGAAGAGCTCCAGGGCCATCTTCTTGGGAATACCGCACTGATGCAGCCTGAGATGCGGCCCGGCCACAATAACAGAACGGCCTGAGTAGTCGACCCTTTTGCCAAGGAGGTTCTGGCGGAAACGCCCCTGTTTGCCTTTGAGCATATCACTGAATGACTTGAGCGGTCTCTTGTTGGGTCCGGTAATTACCCTGCCGCGCCTGCCGTTATCGAAAAGTACGTCAACCGCCTCCTGCAGCATGCGCTTTTCGTTGCGCACAATGATATCCGGGGCGTCAAGTTCAAGCAGTCTTTTCAGCCTGTTGTTGCGGTTGATAACCCTGCGGTAGAGATCATTGAGATCAGACGTTGCAAAACGGCCGCCCTCCAGGGGTACCAGAGGACGCAGGTCCGGAGGCAACACCGGGATCACTTCCAGGATCATCCATTCCGGCCTGTTACCGGAATCTCTGAATGCCTCTATGACCTTGAGCCTCTTGCCCAAGCGAGTCCTTTTTGTTTCAGAGCCGGTGGTCCGCATCTCCTCCCGGATAGAGGATGAAAGTTCAACAAGATCAATGGATTTGAGCAAATCCCTGATAGCCTCGGCACCTATTCCCACGGTAAACTGGTCAGCATGCTCTTCAAGCCCCTGGCGATATTCTTCCTCTTTCAGCAGGGTGGCAACAGGCAGTGCCTCGACCTGAGAGCTTGTGACCACATAAGCTTCAAAATAGAGAATCTTTTCAAGCTCCTTCAGCGTCATATCAAGCAGGTTCCCTATCTTGGTAGGGAGACTCTTCAAAAACCAGATATGAGCCACCGGGGCAGCCAGTTCGATATGGCCAAGTCTTTCACGACGCACCTTGGACTGGATCACCTCAACCCCGCATTTTTCGCAGACGACACCACGGTGTTTCATTCGCTTGTACTTACCGCAGTTACATTCATAATCCTTTACCGGCCCGAAAATTTTGGCACAGAAGAGACCGTCCCTCTCCGGCTTGAAAGTCCTGTAATTGATGGTCTCCGGTTTTTTTACCTCTCCATGGGACCAGTCGCGAATCTTACCAGGAGAAGCAAGAGATATACGTACAGCATTGAAACTCAGGGGTTTCTTGGCTTTGGCAAAAAAGCTAAACAGTTCTTCCACGTCAGCACCTATCCTATCTATTGTAGTAAATGGCTAAAAGCCCTTTATTATTTCTTAAGCTTCACTCTTTTCATTTAACAGTTCCACATCCAGGCATAAACCCTGCAGTTCCTTAACCAGGACGTGAAATGATTCCGGCAACCCGGTCTCCAGGAAGTTTTTCCCCTTGACTAGGTTTTCATACATGGTGGTCCTGCCCTCAACGTCGTCAGATTTGACGGTCAGAAATTCCTTCAGGGTATAGGCGGCACCGTATGCCTCCATGGCCCAGACCTCCATCTCACCGAGCCTCTGTCCGCCGAACTGCGCCTTACCACCCAACGGCTGCTGGGTGACAAGAGAGTAAGGACCGGTGGAACGGGCATGGATCTTGTTGTCAACCAGATGATGCAGTTTCATCATGTACATTGTTCCAACGGTGACAGGCTTGTCAAACGGCACGCCCGTCAAACCGTCATACAGGGTGGCCTGTCCTGTTTCGTTCACGTCGGCTTCAACCAGCAGGGCCCGTATCTCAGCCTCTGCGGCTCCGTCAAAAACCGGGGTGGCGATATGCACACCGTTCCCATACTTCCTGGCCCTGTCAAGAACCTCCTCATCGGAAAGATCCTTGAAGTTGTCGTTATATTCCTTGGTTGAGTAGATCTTTTTCAGCTTTTTCCTGACCTCGGCAACTTCTCTCTGTTCTGCAAACCGTTGCAGCTGCTCACCCAATTTCTTGGCAGCATAGCCCAGGTGGGTTTCAAGCACCTGGCCCACGTTCATACGTGAAGGTACACCGAGGGGATTAAGCACGATATCCACCGCTGAGCCGTCAGCAAAATAGGGCATGTCCTCAACTGGCAGAATACGGGAGACAACACCCTTGTTGCCATGTCTGCCCGCCATTTTGTCGCCCACGGCCAGTTTCCTTTTCACTGCAACATAGACCTTTACCATGCGGATAACTCCAGGGGGCAGATCATCCCCTTTACGCAGGCGGCTGATGATGCCTTCATATCGCCCCCGCACAAGCTTGGCCTGTTCACGGTACTGGCCAAATAAGGCCTGAACCTTTTCTTCGATATTCTTCCAGCCGGAAAAATCAATTTCCTGCAGCTTGGCGAAGTCTGCTTCCTCTACAATCTCTTTGGTAAATTTCTTGCCTTTGGCCAGGAGCGTCTTGCTGCCCTTACCTTTCAGGGAAGCCTTGGCTACCTTGCCGATCAGCAGCTCACTTAAACCATCGCGCACGCCTTTTTTCAGACAGCGCAGCTCGTCTTCCATGTCCTTAGTGAGCTTTTCTACTTCCATATCCTCGATGGCGAGGGAACGTTCATCCTTGTCAACGCCCTTGCGGGAGAAAACCTTGGCATCAATAACAACACCTTCAACGCCGGGCGGCACCCGCAAAGATGAATCCTTCACATCGCCAGCCTTGTCACCGAAAATAGCCCGCAGCAGTTTTTCCTCCGGTGACAGCATTGTTTCACCCTTAGGTGTTACCTTGCCGACCAGGGGATCACTCGGCTTAACTTCAGCACCTATCCGGACGATGCCGCTTTCATCAAGATTTTTCAGGGCTTCTTCCCCTACGTTGGGGATATCCCTCGTGATTTCCTCCTTGCCCAACTTGGTGTCACGGGCCATGGTCTCAAAGACCTCCACGTGAACAGAGGTATAGGTATCATCTTTCAGTAGTCTTTCACTCAGCAGGATGGAGTCCTCAAAGTTATACCCCCGCCAGCTCATGAAGGCGATGGTGACGTTTTTCCCCAGTGCCAGTTCACCCTGATCACAGGAAGGCCCATCAGCCAGAACCGTACCCTTGCTGACCCGCTGTCCTGGATAGACCAGAGGCTTTTGCGTAAAACAGGTATTCTGGTTCGATTTTTTGAATTTGCTCAAGCGGTAAACGCCGACACCGGTCATAAAACCATCTGTTCCGGGTTCATCGTAGTTGACCACGATGCGGGTGGCATCCACCTCCTCCACCACACCAGCACCACCGGCCAGCAGACATGTTCCTGAATCGCCGGCAACCACCCTCTCAAGTCCGGTGCCGATCAAGGGCGCAGAAGTGCGCAGCAGCGGCACAGCCTGGCGCTGCATATTGGAACCCATCAGAGCGCGGTTGGCATCGTCGTTTTCCAGGAAAGGAATCAGCGCCGTAGCCACCGAAACAAGCTGATTCGGCGCCACATCAATATAGGTGATCTGATCACCGGTGGTAATGACAACCTCACCCTCTTCCCGGGCAATAAGATTTTCATCGATAATCTTGCCCTTAGCATCCAGGTCAACCTTGGAGGGAGCGATCAGCTCGTTCTTCTCCGCCATGGCATTCAGATAAACAACCTCATTGGTTATTTTCCTGTCTACCACCCTGCGATAGGGTGTTTCGATAAAACCAAACTCGTTGACCCTGGCATAGGCGGCCAGCGAAACAATGAGGCCGATGTTTGGTCCTTCAGGGGTTTCAACCGGGCATATCCTGCCGTAATGGGTGGGATGGACGTCCCTGACCTCAAAGCCTGCACGTTCTCTTGACAGGCCGCCGGGCCCAAGGGCGCTTAGTCTCCGCTTGTGGGTCACTTCTGACAAGGGGTTGGTCTGGTCCATGAACTGGGAAAGCTGGCTCGTGCCAAAGAATTCCTTGATCGCAGAAGTGATTGGCTTCGGGTTTATGAGGTCATGGGGCATGAGGGTTTCAACCTCCTGCAGTGTCATGCGCTCCCGTATCGCCCTTTCCATGCGGACCAGGCCGATACGGTACTGGTTTTCAACAAGTTCCCCCACTGTCCGTACTCGCCTGTTACCAAGATGATCAATGTCGTCCACCTTGCCCTGTTCATCCTTCAACCGCACCAGGTAACGAACCGATTCAACGATGTCCTCCTTTGTCAGGGTTTTCACCGAAATATCGGTATCGATCTTAAGCCTGGCGTTGATCTTGAATCTTCCGACCTCGGAAAGGTCATAGGTTGCGGCATTGAAGAACAGGTTGTTGAAAAAGGAGGTTGCCACCTCCGGGGTCGGAGGACTGCTCGGACGTAGTCTCCTGTATATCTCAAGCAGCGCCTCGTCAGTATCTGCAACTTTGTCAAGGGCAAGCGTCTTCCTGAATGAATCGCTGACATGGGTGCCGTCAATGAAGAGAATTTCAAAATCTTTTATCTTGGCTTCAACAATGGCATCCAGAACAGACTCGGTAATTTCTGTATTCAGGGGTGCGATGAGCTCTCCGGAAGAAGGGTTTACGATATCATGGGCAAGGTATTTACCCAGCAGTTCTTCCGGCTCAACATCAAACTCCTTGATCTTGACCTCCACCATTTTCTTGAGTAGGGCCTTGCTGATTTTTCTTTGCTTTTTGACAATCACCTCCCCCGTCTTTGGATCAGCTATGTCCTGTGCCGCGCGTTGACCCAGCAAGATATCCGGATCAAACTCCTTTTTTAACTTCTTGCGCTTGATAGATATTTTCTCCACCTTGTAAAAAAGCCGCAGAAGCTCTTCAGAGGTGTATCCCAAAGCCCTTAAAAGTGTTGTGACATGGAATTTCCTGCGCCGGTCAATGCGAACATAGAGAACGTCCTTGACGTCGAATTCAAGATCGATCCATGAACCGCGTACCGGTATTATTCTCGCAGAATAAAGAAGCTTCCCGCTGGAGTGGGTCTTACCGTTGTCATGGGCATAAAAAAGGCCGGGCGACCTCTGCAGCTGGCTTACAATTACCCGTTCTGTACCATTTACGACAAAAACTCCATCCCTTGTCATCAGCGGAACTGAACCGAGGTATACCTCCTGCTCCTTAATGTCCCTGATGTTCTGGACCCCTGTCTCCGTATCCGTATCGTACGTCACCAAGCGGACGGTAATCTTGATGGGCACTTCAAAGGTCATGCCCCTTTCCACGCACTCTTCAACCGTATACTTGGGATCTCCATAATTGTAGCGGACAAACTCTAAAAAGCATGTGTTGTTGAAGTCCGAAATCGGAAAAATGCTTTTAAAGATGCCCTGCAGTCCAATATCTTCCCTTTTATCTGGTCCGACACGCAACTGCAGAAATTTTTCATAGGATAGTCTCTGCATCTCAATAAGATGCGGAATCTCAACAATACTGGTGGTTTTGGCAAAATTCTTTCTGACTGACAGCTTCCACAAATCCCTTGTTTTTCTCATATGTTATTAATTATTTGCGGCACATTTGAAGGGGCGGCCGCTGCCCATTTTTTTTCTGTTCCTTTAGAACGGGACGACGCTACGGAGAAAATTCTCCGTAGCGTCCTATTCTGTCAATTCCAGCCATGGTTCGGCTGGCTTCTGCCTCTATTCGTTCCGGCAGGGATTGGAGTTCCTACTAATACATCGTTTTGCAAACTGATTTACTTCAGCTCAACGCTTCCGCCGGCACCCTCGATCTTTGCCTTGATATCCTGGGCTTCTTCCTTGGATACTCCTTCTTTGATCGGCTGGGGAGCTGACTCGACCAGATCCTTTGCCTCTTTGAGGCCAAGAGAGGTGATGGCGCGAATCTCTTTGATGACCTTGATTTTCTGATCACCTGCTGAAGCAAGGATCACATCAAAGTCTGTCTTCTCTTCCGCAGCCGCGGCACCAGCCTCAGCAGGGGCAGCACCGGCAGCGGCAACCGCAACTGGTGCAGCAGCGGAGACACCAAACTTCTCTTCCAGTTCCTTGATAAATTCTGAGAGCTCAAGAACGCTCATGTTTGCAATAAAATCTACTACATCTTCCTTTTTTACAGCCATTTTCTTATCCTCCTGGCGACTTAGTTAACAGTATAAAATATTAATGTGCAGCCTGTTCTTTCTTCTCATTGATAGCCTGCAGTGCATACAGGAAAGTTCTGGGAACGCCGCTAAGCACCAGTACAAGGCCGGTGGGTACAGCATTCATGACAGAAAGCATCTGGCCAAGCAGGACTTCCTTGCTAGGCAATTTGGAGAGTGCTGTAATGTCATCAGCTGACAATAACTTGCCGTCAAGCAATGCAGAACGGATTTTCAGTTCAGGGTGATCTTTACAAAAATCCATGAGGATCTTTGCCGGAGAAACCGGATCACCGTAAGAAACAGCAACTGCTGTAGTTCCTACGAAATGTTCCTGCAACCCCTTAAACTCTGTGTCCTCAACCGCCCTGACGAGCAGCGTATTTTTTGCAACCCTGAACTCGGCATCGTTCCTGCGCAAGTTATGCCGCAGTTCCTGCAGAACCGGCACAGTAAGGCCCTTGTAGTCGGCAACTATGGCAATCTTTGCTTTTGCAAACTTGCCGCAAACCAGCCATAAATATGCTGGTCTGATAAAGTTTCCAGCAGGTACAGGCTTCTTTTTTGTCGCCGAGTGTTTTGTGTTTACTGTTTCTCTTAAAATCGTTCCAGGGTAGATACTTTAATTCTCAGCCACTGGTTTTAGAACACTTCACAAATACTGTCTCGGCAGGTCCCGGCTCCAGCGGGATTAAACAAAAACGTACCTACTGTCTTCGACATTAAAACCGGATAATGAAGCCGATACCGGTTTTGCTTATATATAAATAATGCGGCCCTCTTGCCCGAGTCCCACAGTTTACTGATTTATGCTATTCCGCTATACATGCTTGGTCAGGTTCCGGAGTTCCATAGTATCTAACTTGATTCCCGGACCCATGGTAGTGGAAAGACTGACACTCCTCAGGTAGATCCCTTTACTGGTCGAAGGCTTCAGCTGAATGATCCTGTCGATAAAGGCCAAAACGTTCTCCTTTACCTTCTGTGAACCAAAAGAGGCCTTGCCCAGCATGGCATGCACTACGCCCGCCTTATCAACCTTGAAATCAACCTTGCCGGACTTGATTTCCTTTACTACCCTGCCGACATCAAAGGTCACCGTGCCCAGCTTGGCGTTCGGCATCAGGTTTCTTGGGCCAAGAATCCTGCCTATCTTGCCGACTGTGGCCATCATATCCGGTGTGGCTATAGTCCGGTCAAAGTCGAGCCAGCCGCCTTTGATCTTGTCTACAAACTCGTCACCACCAGCATAATCGGCGCCAGCGTCAAGGGCTTCTTTTTCCTTGTCGCCCTTGGCAAAAACCAAAACACGTATTTCCTTCCCTGTTCCATTCGGCAGCACCACACTGCTTCTCACCATCTGGTCTGCATGGCGCGGGTCAACACCAAGACGGATTGCTATATCAATCGACTCGTCAAACTTGGCATAGCTGCTCTTCAGGGCAAGCTCCACTCCTTCATCCAGGGTGTATGCCTTGCTGGTATCCAGATCCTCAGTCACTCTTTTATAATTTTTGCCTTTCTTAGCCATACCTCTTGTTCTCCGTCTATATAAGCAATCTCTCTATTTTTTCCTGCTTGAAATACCCCGAGGATGTTCCCAGCTTATTCAACAACAGTAAGCCCCATGCTCCTTGCTGTTCCTTCAATGATTTTCATGGCACCGTCGACATCAAAGGCATTCAAGTCGGGCATTTTCAATTCAGCAATCTCTCTGATCTTGCTGCGTGAAATCTTGCCGATTCTATCCAGCTTCGGATTACTCGACCCTTTCTTGAGCTTGGCGGCCTTCATCAAGAGGACCGAGGCTGGAGGGGTTTTCGTGATAAAGCTGAAGGAACGGTCAGCATATACCGTTATCACTACAGGGATTATTGTATCCCCCTGCCCCTGGGTTTTGGCGTTGAAAGCCTTGCAGAATTCCATGATATTTACACCATGCTGACCAAGGGCAGGACCAACGGGTGGAGAAGGGTTGGCTGCACCGGCAGGAATCTGCAGTTTTATATATCCTTGAATCTTCTTTGCCATTATTGCCTCCTAATTCAAAACTATACAAGGGAGAAAAGCTGAAATCCCCTTCTCCTCTAATTACTCGTCTTACCGGGCATCAGTCGCTTGCAACCTGCACGAACTCCAGTTCCACAGGGGTAGAGCGCCCAAAAATACTGACCATGACCCGTACCCGGCCCTTTTCGGGATACACCTCATCAACCACGCCCTGGAAATTGGCAAAGGGACCATCGATCACCCTGACAGAATCACCTACTTCGTATGTCACCTTCGGCTTGGGTTTCATAGCGCCGTCTTTAATTCTGCCAATGATCTTCATGGCATCCTCATCGGAAAGCGAAGGCGGATTCCGGTCATTGCCCACAAAACCGGTAACCTTGGGAGTAGAACGTACGGTATGCCAGGTATCGTCATTGAGCTCCATGTTGACCAGTATATAGCCGGGGAAAAACTTTCTTTCCGAAGTTTTTTTGGCTCCCTTGATCATTTCAAGAACCTGCTCCTTGGGGACCAGGATCTCGCCGAAGAGCTCTTCCTGCCCGGCGTTCTTTACCCGCTCCTGAAGAGTGGCTTTCACCTTCTCCTCAAACCCGGAGTATGTGTGTACAATGTACCAGTGCCTTGCCATGACTCCCAAAAACCTCAAATTTTATGCTAGCTGCCGCAAGCATCTACTGCCTGGATACAGCACCATGTTCTATTTCAGAATGTACGACACCAACTTCCCGATAAAAAGATCAACCGCTCCCAAATAGACGGACACGAGAAATACCAGGACGATGACAACGCCGGTTGAACCCAGGGTGACTTTCTTGTCCGGCCAGACAATTTTCTTAAACTCAGACTTCACCTCTGCGGTAAATTCTTTAACTCGTGCAAAAGAAAAAGATTTTACGGCGGGCTGGTCCGTTACAACCGGTTTATTCTTCAAGGAGCGTTCGCCTTTTTTTGCTGACATCTAAAATCCATCCAACCAGCTGAAGAGTAAGCTGGAAGTTACTATTTTCATCCACAAGCGACCAGACTGAACCAGGACACTTATCATTGGCAGGCCAGGAGGGACTCGAACCCCCAGCCCCCGGATTTGGAGTCCGGTGCTCTACCATTAGAGCTACTGGCCTACCGTGGTTACTTTGTTTCTTTATGCAAAGTATGAGTCCGGCAGAAGCGGCAATATTTCTTAAATTCCAGCTTGTTTGGTGTATTCTTTTTATTTTTCGTTGTGGTGTAGTTCCGGTTCTTGCACTCGGTACACCCTAATGTAATTATATTTCTCATACCTGCACCCACCTGATATAACTTATTACTTCTGAATGGTAAACGAGCAAGAGATTCGCAGGTCATTATACCTATTCGATAATTTCGCTGATAACGCCTGCACCTACCGTGCGGCCACCCTCACGGATGGCGAAGCGAAGCTCTTTTTCCATGGCAATCGGGGTAATCAGCGTGCCTAAGA
>WOR8_10004156_pt1 | contig 18265 bp, 17 predicted proteins | sample DeeMarSeWOR38_10_FD_19890 | JGI IMG/M metagenome (IMG submission 19890)
TTTCTCCCTCCATGGCATCAGCAATACTCTTGTCTGCATCCAGCGAACCCTTTCTGATATATCTCTCACTCAATCCGTGGGAGGCCAGCAACTCTAGAGTTCGTTTCTTCCCATGCAACATACGTATGGCACAGGCCTTCAGATCCATGACCTGAGTCACATTGCTGACGAGAAGATCCAGTACTTCTTGTCGGTCTAGGGTTGAATTGACTGCCTTGACCACTTCTCTGAAGGAGTCAAAATACAATCTATCTTGTGTCTTCATAGCAAAGCTCCTTCACTCTATGTGGCGGCATCTCACCCCTACCTCCTTCAGGCCATGAGATCGGTAAGATATGTGGCAGACCGTACCGACGAGGACGTAAGCGGTTCAAGGCGGAGGTTTCACGTCGGGGTTTAAGGGGTTAAGTTTAAATGTGCAAGAGCAGTTGAAACAATGCGAGCCGAGAAATTGTTAAGGTGCTCGGACCCTTGTTCGCACAAGAAATTGGGGAGCCAGAGGTGCAGGAAAACTAGAGGATGGTGGAGGAAGACGTGTCCAGCTTTCGGATAAGGCCTCGGTTGATTCTAAACTTTCATTGGTGGCCCTGGTTGCCGCCGACCCAGATATGTTCAGGACTGTTATCGAAGGCTCCTAACAGAACAGACAAAGGACTGCTAGGAGAGACCTAAGCCCATTTTAAGATTCATTTATACTCCAGTGATTTCATATATATTGATTTGTGTGGAAAATAGAGGGTTTATATTGTGTTAGATTACGTCACATGTTGTAAATTTGTCAATACGAAAAACCACCATTTGTGGAGGGCAGATTGAAGCTCCCTGCAGCAAGACCTGTCGATGAGGAGTTCGACTGCCCACGGCCGTGAGAAGTTCGGCCTTGAGCGACTCGACCTGAGCTCGTCGACAGGTCTCACTGCCGAAAGGCCCGGGTCGAACGGAGGCTCACTCGAGGTCCTCAAGTCGTGTCGCTACGGGGAATGCGCTCGCCCTGTTGAATTTCCCGAAGGGAACCCTATTCAACAGGGCGAGCTGGAGCATTTTCAAAGCGACGCGGGGAAACGGGGGCACGCAGACGCTGAGAGAGATAACAAGTATAACGCTCCAGACGTTCAATACGATGTGACGAATTGAGGAATTTTCTAATCGACAAATGACCACTCACTACTTGATTCCGTGATTACGAAATGTGAAACGGGAAATGACGCTGGGCGGGTACGAATGTTGCAGTCATTATCAAGCCTAGAGACAAGTACACCGCACCCCCCCCTGGGAGGGTGGAACCCGTGGGCCCTCTGTTAGCGCCTGTTGAGCTTGCTTGAGCGTCAAATCAGACCGTTACCCCACCCCCTGGGCGGTATCATTATGGATACGCCAATGAAGACAAAAACGCATCGAGACATAGGCATCGTAGCCAGGTACCCGGTTACCGTGTTCACGGCAGATGGGTTTCTGGATGGGGTAACGCAACTCATAAATAGCCGCGGAGCACTTATCCACTGTCACCGGCCCCCACGTCAACATGAGACTACCACCATCAAAATTCAACTTTCTAAACGTGAGTCATTACTCGTGGAAGTCGAAGTAATGATGTTGCACTTTTCAGAACCAGATGAAAATCAGGAAGTTGTGCCGCTGGGAATGGTGGTACGCTTCAAAAATCTCTCCTCTGTGGGTCGCAAACGTCTTCGCAGTGCAATCGCCAAGCACTATGCGAAAAAGCTTCAGCGACTGGCCGTTAAGAATTAATACCCTTTATAGACGCTTTTTATGATGTACCTCTTACCGTTTACTTTTTACCGCTTTCACTTGACAGGTCCCAACCCTTCGTGCCAGAGTCTGGCCAACCCTAAGTCAAAAATCCGGGTCCTGAGGGGCTTTGAGCCAACCCCAGAGGGTGCCTCAATGGTCTTTCCCTCAAGCGGGAGTCTGCTGGAACAATGGAGTGGTGGAGTAATGGAGTAATAATACGAACTGATACAAAATTGAAATTAGGGTTTTGGCTTTTTCCAAAACTCCAATAGTCCAATACTCCAGTACTTTAAAAGCGCTCGTCATCCTTACCGGCAAAGCCATTGAATCCTGACCCGGCCCAGAGGACCAGGTTTTCTATCATTAAATAATGACTTTCATTCATTACGGAAGTAGATCATGTCACTGGATACCTATCGGAAGTTAGCGGAGCATTTGGACGACTTGCCGGCCGCCTTTCCGTCTACGGAGAGCGGCGTAGAGCTCCGCATATTGCGGCGGTTTTTCACCCCAGAGGAGGCCGTACTCGCCTTACATCTGACCCTGCTTCCTGAAGAGGCTGAGGTTGTCGCCAGCAGGGCCGAGCTTGCCCCAGAGTAGGCTGCTCAGCGCCTGGAAAAAATGGCCAAAAAAGGACTTATCTACAGCATCGAGCGAGACGGTAAGCTGCCGAAATACAGAGCCAACCAGTACATCATTGGAATCTGGGAATTCAGTGTCAATAATCTCGACGTGGACCTTATCCGGGACATGGAAGAGTACTTTCCCACACTCTTTCATGAGGCCTGGAAGGTTCCTCAGCTACTTACTATCCCTGTGGGTCGCAGCCTGACCCCCCAGCATGAGGTGTTATCCTATGAGCAGGCCGAGGAACTGGTGCGAGCTCAGGACAAGTTCGTGGTAGCTCCCTGCATATGCCGACGAGAACACACCATGGTGGAAAAAGGCTGTGATAGGCCTGAAGAGACCTGCCTGATCTTCGGGACTGCGGCGGACTACTATCTGAGGAATGGATTGGGCCGATTGACTGACCTAGAGGAAACTCTCGAGATCCTTGACCTGGCTGAAAAAGTCGGATTTGTGCTTCAGCCGAGCAACGCCAAAAAGGCGGTAAATATCTGCCTTTGTTGCGGCTGCTGTTGCCAGGTATTAAAAAACATCAAACGTCACCCCATCGTCAATCTCAACACCTGTGAGGGTTGTGGAGACTGTGTAGACCGCTGCCAGATGGAAGCACTGGAGTTGCATGACAACACGGTAACCCCTGATGTGGACCGCGTCTCTTGTTATGGTGCGCAAGCCTGAGTCAGAACAGCCAGAAGTACCAAAAAACATGATCGAGGCCGCCGTGAAGCTAGGTCAGGCGAGAGGAACGATTTAAGATTGCGGATTGAGCATTGGTCATATGGCTGCGCCGTCATTGGGTCATTATGCTTCGCCGTCATTTGTTGTAAAGAGGTAGAGGCAGGGGGCAGCTGGTAGATTCAAAGCAACGGGGAGACACGGGGACGCGGCGAGAGATAGCAAGTCTGACGCTCTAACCGATTTGACGAATCGACGATTTGAACGACTTGAACGATTTACCACTTATTGCTATGAAGCCTTGCCGATAATTCTTTGCCAATAATATTTCAACCGGTAAGGCGCCAGGCTCATGAACACGCAGACCATGAAGCCTATGGGATGCTTAAGGGCCCCGGCGATATTTGCCCTCATCTCCCGCCAGACCCCCCATTTAGCACTGTTTCCCAGATGATAGCGTTCGTGAGCCGTCACAAACTTTTTCACACAGCCAGGCAGATCCTCTCTAACATAGGCTATCTGTTTGGAAGGTTTTGAATAGCCAAATCTTGGGTAGAGTTTTTCCCTGGGGAGATAGATAATTTGTGGCATATTGATAACGGCCAGATCTCGATAGTGAGCTAGGGGCTAGGCACTATTGAGATGACATATTCACTGCTGCTCTCAGTCCTCACAATGAAAACTAAGCGGCTTGTTGCATGGATTCGGCGTGTGTCCGTTTGTCTGTAAAATTGATTCTGCCGCTGATATGGGGTCTGATGGTGCCTCCGAGATGTTCTATGTACTTGATAACGACGTCTCTAAGGGACGCAGAAGAATCATACCTATGCAGGGCGTTCACTAACATCCTGTAGCCGTCACCCCCAGCAGCCAGGTATGAGTTGGTGGCAACCTTATATGTCCTGCCTTGATCAAAGGGCTCGCCATTTATCATGATCTCTTCGCACTTTTTGGTCAGAGTATTTAACGTGATGGTCAAGCCTGCTGATACCTGTGGGAAAGCTCCTTGACCGCTTGATATGGCGCCCATGTGGTTAAAAAGAGATCGGACGGTAGCACCATCCAGGGTCAGCACAACCACCGAATTGCCAAAAGGAAGGACTTCGTGTATTGAGCTCCGGGTGATTGGTCCCTTTGGGAGGTCTGCCCGAATACCCCCTCCGTTTTGCAGGGCAAAGTCCACCTCCAGGTATTTTGTGTACCAGAGCATGGAGTCAGCCACCAGATCACCAGAAGGGAGTTAGCCCTGGCAACATAAGGTTCCATTAATCTCACAAGTTCCGGATCTTCGGGGATTGCCTCGCCGATGACATGATACCCAATGGCTCCATCCGGTTTTTTCTCGACTTCTTTTAGATTGACTGGAATGGCTTCGAATTTGTAATCGACTACTCTTTTCTCTTGAATAAACAGATCAACCCTGCCGAGAACAAGTCCCCACTTCCACGCCTGTACTATGAGTGTCTTGTGACCCGATTCAGGATCTGTCATCACAATAGGGGCGTCGAGCTTTGTGTGGCTGTGTCCATCCACAATGAGATCAATGCCGCTCACCTCTGAAGCCAATCTTTTCGAGCCCAATTCAGGGGAGGTGTATATACCCATGTGTGCCAGGGCGATTACAGCGTCCGCCTGTGTCCTCAATTCTGGAACAAGCTGTTGTGCAACCTCAACTTCGTCTTGGAAAACAAGGCCCCTGATATTCTCCTGGTGGGCAACAAATTCGGTTTCCTTGGTGGTCACTCCAAAAATGGCCACCTTGAAGCCCTCAAATTCCTTTATGATGTAGGGGAGGGTCAATAATTCCCCTTGTTTCGTCCTAACGTTGGCGGAAAGGAAGGGGAAGTCCGCCAACTTCATCTGTTCCTTCAATACGTCCACTGCATTATCGAACTCATGATTCCCTATTGCCATGGCATCGTAGCCAATGTAGTTGAAGCCTTCGATATCCGGTTTCGCCTTGAAGAGGTTGGACTCAGGCCTGCCAGTATTTATATCACCCGCATCCAGCACCAGAACGTTCTTGCTCTGTTCCCTTATGTGTTTGACAATTGTTGCCCGGGCGGCAAGTCCGCCGACATCTGGTGCCGGGTCTTTGAAGAACTTCACCGGGTGCCCATGTGTATCATTGGTATGGACTACCACCAGGTGATGGACTGGAGAACCACCTGGGGGTCCGGCGTCTTTCATTGAGCTGCAGGCGAGAACAAGTCCAACCAGCACCGCAACGGTAAAATTTACAAGTCGCTTTGTGCCTGCTTTCATCACACTATCCTCATGAGCGAACTACAGTGGATAATAAACGGTAAGCAGTAAAGGGTGAAGAGTAGTTACAAAAAAAAAACGACTTTGTGAAACTTATCCTCTTGACCGGAAGGCATGGGGTCGAATATAGTAAAAATGACCCCAAGAAGTTTCACTGAAGATTTTTTCGGAACGTAAACTGTTAGGGGTGCCAAAGGGAAGTCAAACAACAACCCGGAGGCTGAGAGTCGCGAAAGCGGCAACCCTTTGAACCTGATCTGGTCAACACCAGCGTAGGAAAACAGGAAGACGTAAAGAGAGAGTCGGAGAGTGAAGGCTACTTGGGGTCACTTTTTTCGCAGAGAGCACCCTCCTACGCCAAGGCTTCGGAGGACAAGTAGCGCCCAGCCTTTCTTAACCTGCCACCTCCCCTAATCCGACAGTCCTGGCGCTATACGTCTGACTACCTCCGGTTTGCTTTTGACTGAAAATTGTTATATCGTGTCGACCTTGAAAGGACGAACGCCTCTGAGGCGAGAATTGCCCTGGGCCGTTTCACCCTGCACTTGGTAATCCGACTGTTTGACAATTTATCGCATCAAGCAGGCAACGCCTTTCGTGCCCTACGAAGCCCTTGCCCGCCATAGTTTTAGCGAAGGCGGGTGCTCTCTGCGCTATGCTGTTCTCAGACTCATGGATGTGGAACAATGAAGGAAATCGACGAGAAACCTGTTGAGCACGAATTCAGTAAAGATTTTCTTACGGGGTGCCTCGCACTGATCGTAATAGGGCTGATCCTGTTCGTTTTAGTTCCTCTGCTCATATTCGTTTTGAAACTGAGCGTCTTGGTTGCTGTCCCAATAGGGCTCGTTGCAGCCTTCGTAATATTTACCGCGTTTTTTGGCCGAATTATAAATATGTTACGACGGAAATGGTGAGGGTACCCCTCTCATAGTAAGCGGTAAGCAGTATGCGCTAGACGGTAAATCGTTATCGAGCATCTCATATCCCACATCCAAAATCTACAACCTACAATCTAAAATCTTTCCTATTCCCAATGCGAACTCGGTGGCTTTTGTCTCGTGCTACTCTGGCATGTGATGTGCAGCAGACTGACGAGCATGTAAGGTTTCATGGAAGGAGCACAATGAACTGTCCTACCTGCAAGGCAAGTGAGCTGCGACCGGTTATCACCAAACAAGGAGTGGAAGTGGAGTACTGCAACAGCTGCGGCGGCATTTGGTTGGATAGAGGGGAGATTTTTCATTTCACAAAACGACGGAAAGAGTTGGCAATTGCTCTCAAGAGTAGTTTGCAACAAGTCCGACCTACTTCCCGCCAATGCCCCAAGAGCGGCGAAGCCCTGCAAGAACTATCCCTGCTTGGTGGCACATTGATCATCGACTACTGCCCGGCTAATGGGGGAATGTGGTTTGACAAGGGGGAGCTCAAGAAGATGCTCACCGTGGACCCGAGCAAGCTAGCCATTACAATAGAGCCCTGGATAGGGGAGGATGGCGAGCCCACTGATGAGCCTGCTGAAACCGATCCACAGAGGGTGGCTACCCCACCGAGTCCGCTTCCAAATCTTGGTCTCCGGGCTACTATGACAGTAGTCTCCCTTTACGCTCTTCTCACTCTCGTTCTCATACTTTGCGTGGAATTTGCCAGACTTCCTCCTTCCTGGGCTCTGCTCATCGGTGTAGCCATTGCGCTTGTTCAGTTTCTCCTGGGGCCATGGTTGATGGACTTGTCACTGAACTGGTTTTACAAAATGGAGTGGATCCCGTTTCACCGACTCCCCGTACATTTGTATAGATTTGTGCAACAGGTCTGTAAAGAGAAAGACATGGACATCCCAAAATTTGGCATTATCGATGACGGTGGACCAAACGCTTTTACCTACGGTCATACCCCTAACAATGCCCGCATAGTTATTACCAGGGGGCTCTTTGATCTCCTCGATGACTCCGAATTGCAGGCGGTTGTGGCCCATGAAGTTGGCCATGCGAAGAATTGGGACATGTTCCTGATGACTGTGGTGCAGCTGGTGCCTCTCATTCTTTACTACGTCTATCGCACACTCATGCAAGTGAAATCGGGCTCCAGCAGCAATCAGAAAGGTTCGGGTCACGTCGCTCTCCTGGCCATCGGAACCTATGTGCTCTACATTGTCTGTGAATACATTGTGCTGTGGTTTTCACGAACCAGGGAATACTATGCAGACCGCTTCGCGGGTGAGGTCACTAGAGTCCCCAACAGCCTGGCTTCGGCACTGGTCAAGATCGCTTACGGACTGGCTGGGCAGGAAGGTGGAAAAGAGGAAAAAGCAACACAACGTTCACCCAAGCTGGATGCGGTGGGTGCCATGGGCATATTCGACTCGGGCATGGCAAGTTCTTTTGCTCTCTCGGCATATGCTGCAGACAGGTCTTCAGCCAGGGTAACAGACCCGGGCCAACGATCGAACATATTGGGGGCCATGAAGTGGGATTTATGGAACCCTTGGGCCAAATACTTTGAACTTCATTCCACCCACCCGCTGGTGGCAAACAGAATGAATCACCTTGGCAATCTGGCCCAGACGATCGGACAGGAACCTTTCGTCCGGTTCTCTCTCCGAAAGCCGGAAAGCTACTGGGACGAGTTTTTTGTGGACATCATGATCATGTTCTTACCGTTCGTGGCCTGTGGAGGGCTGGCTGGGGCTGCATTTTTCGCTCAAATTGATTGGCTGTACGGGGTGGCCCTTGCTGTGACAGGCCTTTTTATGGTTCTCAAAGTGGGCTTTTCTTATCCATCAGAAGTCTTTCCTGAGATGTCGGTATCAAGTCTGTTGAAGAAAGTGAAGGTTTCAGGGGTGCGGGGGGTTCCTTGCAGACTGAAAGGGAAAGTGATTGGGAAGGGAGTTGCCGGCCTCATCTGGTCCGAAGACTTTTTGCTACAGGATGAAACCGGTATTGTATTTCTAGATTACAGGCAACCTCTCCGTATCTGGGAGTTCTTTTTCGGTTTGATGCGTGCCCAGGACCTGCAGGACGCCGAGGTGGCGATAAAGGGCTGGTACAGGCGCTCTCCAGTGCCCTACATCGAATTAAAGACACTCCAAACCGAGCGCAAGTCCAGGGAGTGCTACGTTTATACCATCAAGACCCTCACGGCTTATCTCATGCTTATTGGCGGTGTTGCTGCAACAATCCTGCTTTTATTCACTTGAAAATGCTACAGCGAGCGCATTCCCCGCAGTCCGCCTGCGGCGGACGGGGTTAGCGAGCGAACTTCAATAGAACGGAATCTCTTCCTTACATTTCGAAGATTCCCTGTCCGCCGCAGGCGGACTGCGGGGAGCTTCAATTTGTTTTATCCACGTAAGACAAGAAGACTTATTATCTCTCACAGAGTACACAGAGTCTCAGAGAGCTCAATCATACCAAAATGAACTGGACAATTTGTCAAGGCATGTAAGGATCGCTTAAAATCTTGAAGGGGAGATCTTGATGGTTTGAATAAGCTCGCTTATTCTGTTCATCAAGTCTCCCCTTCTGTCCCGATAAAGCTTGATCGGGACCTCCCGCGGCCGCGGGAGGTATGAAGCGATCCCGCCATATCCTCTAACGCTTTTTCCCTGAGCCCTCTGAGGACTCGAGGGCCCGCAGGGTTCGGGCGAGAGACACATATGACATCCCTCACTGGGATCCGGTGGACAGGATTCTTTCCGCCCGACTCCTGGCCAGTTCGAAAGGATCCAGTTCCACCTTGTCCTCTACCGCTTCACCAAGATCCTTGAAAAAGACAAAATAGAGAGACTGGACTAGAAAGAACATCCACACCGCCAAGCCCCAGGTTACTGCGGAGTGAGGGGTAAAGAATGCTACCAGCGCCCCACCGCCCAGGCAGAGTGCAAACTCAGAGCCAAGTGCCTTGAGCAACCCTCCCTGGAAACAGATGCCGCTTCGCACCCAGCTGAGGACTCCCAGCGCCAGGAATAGAAAGGCTTCATTTGTATCTCCCCAGAACACCAAGAGAAGAAGCAGGAGAAGCGGGAAAAGAATAGAGAGCAAGCTTGCCCTTCCCCACTTGGTCAGGATAACCAGGTATCCTGCGAGAGTCAGCCATATGGCTAACCTGAAAGCGGTGGACCAGTAAAGGAAGGAGCTTATTACCATGACTATGGGGACAAAGGAGATCCCACACAAAAGCCCATACAAAATGGTTGTGAGCATCGGTCGTCTGGTGATCTTCATTTCTCAGCACCTCCTTTGGCAGCCTGCTTGCGCTTGAGCAACTCAAGTTCCACCTCCTCTTCAGTCGGTTCCCTGGTGGCAGCGGCCATTACGGTGGTTGAAATGGTTTTTTCCCACTGCTCTCGCTCCGCCTGATGGGAATACTCTCTTGCCCTGAGCTGAAGTTGCTCATACTGGAGCCTCTGCTCCTCGACTTGTTCGTGAAACTCGCTTATCTCCCGGCCGAGATTTTGAATGTAACGAATGAGCTCCTCCCGGTGATAAGCGAACGGCTTTATCTTCTTGATCAGCAAGCGAGCTATGTCATCTTTGTCCTTTTCAATTGCCGCCCCGATATCCTGGTCCAGCTTTTCGCACTCGTCTGCATACCGCTCATAGTCCTGCTGCGCCTTGTCCCTGGACACCACCATCTGCCTCAGTATCGCCTCTTTACGGCCCAACTCTTCCTCCATGTCCCGCATGTATTGTTTGAGAAGGAGGCCCTTGTCTTCCAGTTGGTCCATGACACCATGGATATCCGCCTTACATAGCCTCATGAATCTCGTCATGATTCCCATTGTTTTCCTCCTTGCAGCGATCCAAGCCAGTCAGGAGAGACTGACTTGAATCTTCAGAAAATTCGAAATCCGAATATCGAAATCCTAAATAAATCCAAATTTCAAATCATATTTTAGTTTTGAATTTGGTGTTTTGGTCATTTGATATTGTTTCGAATTTCGTGCTTGAAATTTCGGATTTTTATTTCCTGTTGCGTCTTCCACTGTAGCCCTCGTATTGAAGGGCCTTGGAGTTTCTCTTCTGTTTGAGTTCGACCTCTTGTGGCGCTCCCTGGAAGGTATCTTCTACCATGTCCCGGAGACCCCCGAGATCTTTCTCCAGGCTGGTTGCTACCTTAGGTGAAGCAACCACAGCATTCACCGACTGCTGCACCCGGTAATATTCTTCGATACGTCTCAGAGCTTCCTTCTTGCTCCCCTTCTTCATGTCGGCTGCGACTTCTTCTCTGAGCCTGTTGATATCTTCTTTTACTACCTTTTCCTCCCACTCGCTCTTGTCAATAGAGCTGTAGACTTCCTGGCGGTCCTTGACACAGGCAATCTGAAAAGCGTCATCCAGGTTCACCGTGTAGGAGCTGTCCTTGTACCGGTAGTGGGCATTAATCCCTTTGATTGCATATGTTTGCTCTCTGTGGGTGGGTACTCTTAGGGTGAGAAAGATTTTCTTGCTCTGGCCGGAGAGTAAATTGCCCGGATGAACGATTGCATGGTTACCCTTTACCTGGATGGGGTAGCCGGAACCATCTACAACTGAGAGGCCATTTGTCAGCGGTATACGCACCTCCACAGAGGTCGCCACTGCGGCTCTGGTATTGTTGAACTCCTTTTGAAACACCTCAGCGAAAAGGTTGGGATTTTCCAGATAGTAATAGTTGCCGGCTCCCCGGTCGGCGATCCACGTCATCAAGTGCTCATTGAAATCGGAGCCCACCCCTACTGTGCTTACAGCAAACGTTTTCTCCATCGAGATGGCGGCCATATTTCCCAGTGAAGTCAGGTCGGTGATCCCCTTGTTAGCGAGCCCGTCGGAGATGAGAATAACCTTGCGAGTGTTGCCATTGATTCGGGATGAGAGCAGAACGTCGATTCCTTCCTGGAGGCCGGCGCCGAGATTGGTCCCTCCACCCGCGGCTACACTCCCTATAATTGTCTCCAGTCGCTTGCGGTTGGCAGGTGTAATTTTGACCAAGCCCGAGCATCTTTGCACACCGTCAGAGTAAGTTACCAGCCCGAACCGGTCAGCTACTGATAAACTAGAGAGCAGGCTCAGTGCCGCCCGTTTGGCATCATTGATCTTCTTTCCGTTCATGGAACCACTGCGATCCAGCACGATCACCATATCAACGTGGTTCGCATCTCCTTGATCAAGGTCAAGAACTGCGTCAGCGGTCAGGGTGAGCGCCAGGGCCACCATCCCATCGGTTCCAAAGAGGACCTTGTCCTGGGTGAGGTTGCCGAAAAGTGCAACCACGCCGTTTTTCCCCGAAATAACGGGTGGCGACCATAGCCGGAAAGGACCACTCTTGCTCGCATACACTATTGCGGTGCAGGTGATGGTCAACAAAAATCCTACGAGTAGTAACGGTTTCAGTCTGTTTTTCTTCATGGTTTTACTCCTTTTTATTGCAGTGCTGGTTTACGCGCCTCTTAGTTCCCATGGTAACGGAAAGAAATTGAAACACAATTCAAAGAAGTGCTAAAAATCACTAGGTTTTTTTTACATAACTTTTGCTTGCAATCTGGAACAGTTTTTGTATTCAATGTAGAAACCGCAGACGCAGAGGGAAGATTCTGGATTGTAGAGTTAGGATGTTAGATGCGGACTATGCCTGCATGAGTCTGCGGCTCATTCCATAAGGGGGAACAGGACCAGATGAAGAGACCTAGAGCACGCATCCTTGTGGTTGAAGACGATGAAGCCATCCTGCAAGGCTTACTTGACGTTCTTGTGTTCAACGGTTACGAGGCCACAGGTGTGGAAGATGGGGGCGAAGGACTTAAAGAAGCTCTGGAAGGAAGATACGACCTGGTCATCTTGGATGTGATGCTTCCCAGCACCGATGGTTTTACCATTTGCAGAGAAATCCGGAAAAAGAAGCCGGGGCAGGCTGTAGTCATGCTCACGGCCAAAGGCTCTGAAGACGACATCGTGACTGGATTCAAGGCCGGAGCGGATGACTACGTAAGCAAACCATTCTCACTGAGAGAATTGATGGTCAGGGTTGAAGCGGTATTACGGAGGGCCGGGAAAAACCTGGGAGACGAACAAATACACTCACACGGCATTTTTTTCGACGCCAAGACACTCATGGCCTCACATAATAATCGCACCGTGGAGCTCACCAGGAGAGAGATGGACATTATCCTCTACCTTCATCGCCACAAGGAGCAGATAGTTTCCAAAAAGGAGCTCCTCGGCGAGGTATGGAATTATGCAGACACAGATATTGAGACCCGAACCGTGGACATCCACATCCTCAAACTCAGGAAGAAGATCAGCTCTCTTGTTGGGGACGCTCCTTTCATAGTGACCGTCAGGGGTGAAGGATATCGGTTGGAGTTTGAAGAGTGAAAAGGCTGAAAATACTCATCCTTATCTTTTGTCTGGCTCTGTCAATTCCACTGGCCTATTTCGTCCTTCGAACCTACCGCAGCCTAGAGCAAGAGGAGGTGGCACAGCTGCGCTATTTTGCCGTAACCATTTTCGATCAAATGGAAGAGGAACTCGCTTCTCTGGTAATCAAGGAAGAGGGGCGGCCCATAGACCAGTATAGATACAATTACGTGGCTCCGGATCAAGCCCCGGGTTTAAGGAGATTGAGCCGTTCCCCACTCTCTAAACCTCCCAAAGATCGCTATATCCTAGGCTACCTGCAAAACAATCCGGATGGCTCCTTCAACTCTCCTCTGGTGGAAGATGACCGGAATATCCCCCCAGGATCGAATTCGGTGGTTGCCCAGCTGAATGAGGTGAACAAAGCCTTCAACCTGAAGCGATCCACGGTCCCCGAGGGTGCCGAGATCAAACCAGCCGAGATCGTTGCCAAAAGGGAAAGAGAAGAGGTCTCAACTTTTGCCGATAAATATCTGGATCTTTCCCGCTCCAAAAAACAAAGATCTTACCTTGGACAGGCCAAGAAAAGAGTCGAGGAAATTACCCCCGGCCAGGCTTTAACTGTTGCCCAGCTGGATAAGAATCAAGAGGAGAGCAAGACCCGGCAAGAACCCGAAGAGCAAGTGGCAGCCGAACAATATCTCGCCCCTATGGCCGCTGACCGGATAGCAGGACAACCTGCAAAAGACAACGGGATAAGCACTGAGCAATACCGATCACGGGCTGAGGTTCCGCGTCCCTTGCGGTCCCTGCCATCTTCTCATACCGAGAAGATTCAAGTTGAAGTGGATCCCATGCAAGCTGTGTTTATAAACGACAGTCAAATCTTCATTTTTCGTCGAATTGTGATCAACAATCAAATTTATCGTCAGGGGTTCATAATAATTGTGCAGGAATTTCTGAACCACCTGGCCAAGGAATATTTTTCCCTGCAGCCCATGGCACAGTTTGCCAGCCTGCGTCTGTCAGTGGTGGACCGTGGGAGAGAAACCACAACTGTCCTGTCCGGCGCCGCTGTCCAATATTCGAACTTTTCTTTGGAACGTACCTTTCCCCGCCCTTTTTCCTTTCTGCGCGCCACCCTTACCTGTGACCGAATCCCCAAGTCTGTGGGCCGCACAACTCTGAACATAATGATGTTTGTCCTTGCCTTTATCATCCTCATTGGACTGTTTGCCATTTATCAAAGTGCACGGGCTGTGGTGGCCCTGTCTGAACGGCGCTCGAGGTTCGTCTCATCGGTCACCCATGAGCTTAAAACCCCATTGACCAACATACGGATGTACATAGAAATGCTGGAGCAAGGGATAGCCCATGACCACGAACAAGAGCAAGAGTATTTCCGGATTTTAGGATCTGAGAGTTCCCGGTTATCCCGTTTGATAAATAACGTCTTGGAATATTCCAAACTGGAGAAGAAACAGGTACACCTCGACCTGCAGCGAGGCACTCTCCAGGAGGTGATCCAGGAAGTCAAAGAGGTCATGCAGGAGAAGCTCGTTCAGGACGGATTCGACCTGAAGGTGGAGAGAAGGGAAGTGCCACCCTTCAAATACGACCGGGAAGCTATGATTCAGGTTCTTATCAACCTGATTGATAACAGCATGAAATTTGGCAGATCATCGCCTACCCGCCGAATTACCATCAAGATCTGGCCCGAGGGTGATAGGGTGAAAATCTCCGTATCCGACACCGGGCCGGGCATCCCTGGCTCCGGATTGAAGAAAATATTCGAGGACTTCTACCGGGCGGACAGTGAGCTGACTCGAACCACCGGGGGAACCGGTATAGGGTTGGCTCTGGTGAAGAAGCTTGTCACCGCAATGGGGGGCGCGGTCACGGCGAAAAACAACGACGGTCCAGGATGTACGATCACGATTACGATGCCGGCCACAGACGCAGAAAGCAGAGAGCATGGCGCATAGAGTCCATTGGTCAAATCGTCGATTCGTCAAATAGTAAGCGGTAAGCGGTAAATCATTGATTGCTGTTTCTTTTTTCACTCTACTCTATGCCCTCTGCCGGCTCGCCCTACTGACTACCCTCAGGAGCCACGATCTTGACCTTTATCTCCACTCTCTCATTGGGGTTATCACGGCTGTCTCTGGGCTGAGCGACTATTTCGTCCACCACATCCATTCCCCCGCTAACTTCGCCAAAAACAGTGTACTGACCGTTCAGAGAGGCTGCATCAGCAACGCAGATAAAAAATTGTGAGCCGGCACTGTCTGGGTGCGCCGCTCTCGCCATTGAGAGGGTACCCCTTTTGTGGGGAAGATCACTGAACTCTGCTTCAAGAGTATACCCTGGCCCACCTGTCCCATGCTTTGACCTGTCCTCGCTTTTTGAATTCGGGTCACCCCCTTGGATGACAAATCCAGGAACGACCCTGTGAAAGGTGGTGCCGTCGTAGAAGCCACTGCTTGCCAGCCCTATGAAACTATTCACATGCTTTGGAGCAACCTCAGGGAAAAACTTCAGGGTGATTTTACCAAATTTTGTCTCTAATACGGCCGTCGTTTGCTTCATACGCTCAAGCTCCTGTTTGTTGAAGGTTCTGGATCGACTTTTCTCTGAAATAGCTGGAGAGACATGTGTCAAGAGAAAAAACGCCAAGCCTATAAATGGAAGGATTTTAACATTCATGCTAGGGCCTCCTTTGGTCACTGAGTTAAAGCATCAGTCTCTCAGCTATCATCTTTCTTCGCGATCTTGGTGGACAAGAATAGTTTCAAAGAAAAAAGGCTCCGGCAATGGGAGCCTTGTTTTTGCAATGGAGCGGGAGACGGGATTCACCATGTGGCTCCTAACTAGCCGAAATAATTAGTTTTAATATTCCCACTCAAGCCAAAAAGTGCAGGAATTCTAACCCATTCTGCAACCTAAACGCAACCATTTTCCACGTTTTGCATTTGTAAGAATTTTAGTAGTGCATTTCACAAAACTGAAGGCCATCAACTCAAACTGCGTGTGGGTCAGGACAGCCCTGCCACATGGATCAGGCTGTCCAGTTACGGCAGGTGCTGAGCTCAACTCAAAGTTGGCAGTTTCCTATTCCTCTTTAAACCCCAGATATTGTGGCTTATTCTAAACAGCAAACGTGTTGTTTAGAGTATGCAACCTACACTCTGGGAAAAGTGGGGTGGATTTTAGATTCTCACGATAGAACTATCTGCCGCGAACTGAAGTCAGACGACATTAAAAGCATTCAGAGTTCGAACTAGCGCCCGTCTTAAAATGTGGGGTCTGCAGAAATCTCAGTAGCAATTCTCAGGAGGACATCAAGAAGGAACATCAATGACTGATATGAGCGATTCAACCAGTGTGAAAAGTTCCTCCAGAGTGAAGGAGCCTTTTACTAGGAAAGCACTAGTCCCAGATTCATACGCAGCCTGTCGATATTCTGGTAGGTCGTAACGTGTGAGGATCATGATGGGTGTCTGTGGATGAGTTGCCTTGATTTTTCTGCTTAGTTTGAGGCCGTTTTCTCCTGACAAGTTTATATCCATAAAGATGAGATTGGGGAGAAGGGTGTCGATTTTTCGTAGAGCTTCCTCACCGTCTGCAGCTTCTGCGAAGTCCATGCAGGGAAAACGTTCGCATAGAGTCTGTTTGAGAAGTCGCCTAAAATTTGAGTTGTCTTCGACGATTAGTGTTTTAGATTTGCGATTACAGCTCACAGTCATTGGTCTAAACTGCCTTAGCTCATTGATAAACCCTACAGCGATACCCTCTCTTGATTGATCAACTCTTCTGACAATAGCTGAACCTCGCAACCCAATAGGAGCATCCATGCCTGTGAAGTCCGGTCGCAACAAAATAGTCAGTTCCGTTAAATCATTAGGTTTGACAAAATGCCAGCCTTCTGTCTTGATGAAGGCACCACCTTGACTCAAATCTAAGGTATTCCCCCCTAGCAATCCATCTGGAATACCAGGAACTCTCTCGTGTAACTTTACCTGAAAATTCTTCCATACTCTCGTATGTCTCCGTTGGTCGTGAATTCTCATTATTTCTCGTAAGCCTCTCCCATCCTCCCCCTTTACTGCCCCAGTAATTTTGTATTGAACATAAGGCACAGAACCATTTAATGCTTGACCCTGTGCGCCAATTTTTTGACTTCTTGCGTCAAACTTGGTAAACGGGGAGAACAAGACTAATTTCGAATTTGGGGGATTAACGAGAGAAGGGAGCTTATAGAATGCATGCTACGAATAACGCTAGTATATTGATTGGTGTGTGGAATCTACTGGAATTTTACAGAATCGACCCCGAACCTCTGTTTCGAGAAATGTCTATGGACCCTGAGCTGATGAAGCGACCTGGAGGGAGATATAGACTGGATAGTATCGACAATCTATGGCGCAAAGCCTCTAAGATTATTGATGACCCCTGTTTCGGCCTCAAAGCTGCTGAGTTGTGGCATCCCTCAAATTTCAGTGCGTTAGGCTACGCCATGCTTGCAAGCAACACCTTGCGGACAGCGTTTGAGAGAATGGATCGGTATCATCGTGTTCTTTCGGATGAACGGCCAATAACATTGGATGAGACGGAAGAGGGACTGACTCTCACTTTAGTTTTCAGCCACAAGAAGCGTGATATTCCTGCACGAAACGATGCTATTCTGGCTGTTACAATGAGTATGTGTCGTCTGAACTACATAGAAGATCTGGCACCGGTATCAGTGACACTTACCCACCCAAAGCCTTCTTGTTCTGCCAGGTTCTATGAGTATTTCCGCTCTCCAGTTTTTTTTGAAGCTCCCGCAAACAGTCTAACATTACCAATTGAAGCGGTTGATAAGAATCTGCCCGGCTCAAACCCCCAACTTGCCCAGCTCAATGATCAGGTAATGATTAAGTATCTTGCCCAGCTAGACCAAGATCACATCACCCAGAAGGTCAAAGCGGTTATCATCGATCTGCTTCCTTCTGGTAACGTTACCGATGAAAGTGTGGCTCGGGAACTGTACATGAGTTCCCGCAAGTTACAGCGTCAACTTCGAAGTAATGATACGACTTTCACCACCCTATTAAATGAGATACGTCAGGATCTAGCTCAAAGGTACTTAAGAGAACAAGATATTAGCTTGACCGAGATTGCATTTTTGCTGGGTTTTTCAGAATCCAGTGCCTTTTCTAGAGCGTTCAAGCGGTGGATGGGAGTTTCCCCGAGTGAATATCGGACAGCTGCATGATTACTAAAAACGAAACTCAACCCATTGAAACCTGTAAACCCACCTCGATCACAGCAATTTTAGATTACATCCTAATCCACAGTTTTGGCCAGGCGTCCTTTCCCCAAAGTATGGTAGCTGGTTCTCAAGCGGAAAAGTGTGAAGTATGAGATTCACATTCGCAGAATCTGAATAGAGCATTAAACCAGAGCCGAAGTTCCGCAGGGTATTTATGAAATGAATAGAGTATTCTGAAGTAATCTAGCCATCTGCTGCAGTTGTGATAAAACAACCGCCGCCCGATGCGCCCGGGTTATCTTTCTTAAAATTTGAGACAGAAACCGTTGTTGAATCACTAGACTGCAAACCGCCGGAG
>WOR8_10002476_pt1 | contig 18259 bp, 13 predicted proteins | sample DeeMarSeWOR38_10_FD_19890 | JGI IMG/M metagenome (IMG submission 19890)
TGGTTATGAGTGCTGCAAAACTTGCAGCTTACATTGAACCTTTATTAAAACCCGATTTTGAGCATATCAGAAATATTAGAATAGGGACAAAAGCTGTTGCAAACTGGCCCTATAAATTTGTTACAGATAAAGATGCGGATGATACACTTCGTTTGTTCGAAAAAGTAGTGCATTCAGATAAACACGTATCGATAATGGGGCACTACAACCATTGGATAGAGTTACAAACCGATATTGCCAAGGAAGCAATAAAAAGAATCAGAAATTCCGGCGCTCAGATTAGAACACAGTCACCCATAGTTAAATATGTAAATGATGATCCCAAGGTATGGTCAAAAATGTGGAAGGATCAAATTAAGTTGGGTTGCATTCCATATTACTTTTTTGTTGAAAGAAATACCGGAGCAGAAAAATATTTTTCTATCCCACTTTACAGGGTTTTAGAAATATTTAACGATGCCTATCGTTCGGTTTCAGGTCTTTCAAGAACAGTAAGAGGACCATCAATGTCTGCTCTTCCCGGCAAAGTTGCAATTTCAGGTATTGCAGAAATTATGGGTGAAAAAGTATTCGTTCTAACAATGCTGCAAGCTAGAAATCCGCAATGGACAAAAACACCTTTCTTTGCGAAGTACACTGAAACAGCAACATGGCTGAATGAATTGGAACCTGCTTTTGGTGAAGAAAGATTTTTCTATCAGGATGAGCTTGATCAATTAGTGAAAGGAAGAGAAGGGCAAATGTTCTTTAGTTCTGATTATGGAACCCAAGTAATGGAAGATGCCGCAATAAATATTGATGAGTAAAAATTTAGTTATCTATTTTAACAGTTTATTGTGATTGATTTAACCTAAGAGAATAGACTAGGATTTAAACTTCCTTCCAGTTCTAACAATTTTCTTTTTACATCCAATCCACCGCCGTATCCAACAAGCTGTCCATTTGCACCAATCACACGATGACAGGGAATAACTATTGGCAGCGGATTTGCACCATTAGCACGTCCAGTGGCTCTAATTGAATTTAAATCACCCAATCTGATTGCAAGCTGTTGATAAGTTATGGTTTCTCCGTATTTAATATCTTCAAGTTCAGTCCATACTCTTTTCTGAAATTCTGTCCCAATTATCTCCAATGGCAAATTAAATTCTTTTCTTTCTCTCTTAAAGTACTGGTCTAATTGCTTAAACAGATTAAACATTACAGAATCTTCGGGATTAACCTGATTTAGATTTGTAAAATCTGTTTGTAAAAAATCTTTGTTAATAAAAATATTTCTTATTCCTTTAGATGATGCAACTGCATCCAGCTTAATTCCCATAAAATTTTTACCGGCTAAAAATAATTTTTCCAATTGATTATACTTACTTATTAAGATTATATTAATAAAAAATGGCGAATTTTCTTATTCGCCATTAGCTAAAAGTTGATTTGTAATTTACGCAGCTACAACTTCAATTGAAGGATTTATATCCCTGCGAAGCAAACCCTCAATTGCCATTAATGTGCCGGTTATTGCACTTGGGCAGCTTCCGCAAGCCCCCTGGTAACGGATACTAACCTTAAAGCCGTCCACACCCAGAACTTCCAAGCCACCGCCGTCGCCCGCAAGCGCAGGTCTGACTTTCTGATCGAGCAGTTCATTTATTTTTTTCAGCAGTTCGTTTTCTTCTTCGGCTGTTGGTGCTTTTAACGTTTCTTCAGGTATTAAATTCTTATCGAATGATTTCAAAAACTCTATAAAAGGTCTTTGGATTTGCCCCCAGTTTGCATCAGGCGATTTTTCGATCGTTACAAATCTATCCATATAAAAAACCGAAACAACACCTTCAATTTCAAAAATACCTCTTGCAAATGGATCTTTTTCTGCAGATGCTTTATCAGCATACTGGCGTGTTTCTATATTGAGCAATTTTTCATTCAATATAAACTTTAGTGCATGTGGATTGGGTGTTAAATCAACATTCTCTACCATTAACATAATTTCCTCGCTTTTTATTGTAAAATTACTCTAACTGAATATCAGCTTCAAGTTAAAATGCTATTCATTATTTTTACTTTGTGATATAGCATCTTTTTGTAACTTTTGAAGAGAATTAAAGAGATTTAAAAATGAGCCAAAAATTGAAAAAAATACTTATTGTTTTCACCGGCGGTACTTTCTCAATGAAAACTGATAAAAGAACCGGCGGCCTCTTACCGAGGTATTCAGGCAAGCAGCTTGTGAATAAAATTCCCAAGGTGAAAGGGATCGCAAATATAAGCTGCTTCGACTTTGGGAAATATCCGGGTCCCCATATGACCCCGGAAATAATGATTGATCTTTCGAAGCAGATAAAAAAAAGGATCAAAGAAAAAAAATATGATGGAATTGTAATTACGCATGGAACGGACACACTTGAAGAAACAGCTTATCTGCTCGATCTTACTATTAAAACCAACATACCAATTGTATTTACAGGCTCTGTAAAAAACAGCTCGGAACCAGATTGGGATGGACCAAAAAATCTTTTGGATTCAATTCATGTTTGTTTGAGTGAAAACTCTAAAGGAATGGGAGTGCTTGTTTGTATGCACGGTGAAGTAAATGCTGCAAGCGAAGTAACAAAAATTTTCTCAAGTGAATTTGAGACATTTCAAAGCCTCGATTTTGGTTCGCTCGGATTTGTGCAGGACGAAAAAGTAATTTATAACCGCATTCCACGCCACTTAGAAATAATTGATACTGAAAATGTAAACAGTAATGTAGATTTGATCACAGTTTACGCCGGGATGGATGAAAAGTTCTTTAAATTTTCTGCAGACAGCGATGTTGATGGATTGGTAGTTGAAGCACTCGGTATCGGCAACGTTCCTCCGAAGGCTTTTGAGGGAATAAAATATGTAATTGAAAAAGGAATACCTGTGGTGCTCGTCTCGCGTTGTCCCGCGGGAGAAACAGATTACATTTATAGCTACCCCGGGGCAGGAAAACACCTGCACAAGCTTGGAGTTATTTTTACAGACTATTTAAACGGGCAGAAAGCAAGAATAAAACTGATGCTTGCTTTAAATAAAACTACAGATAGAAAATTATTGAAGAAATTGTTTGTGGGGAAGGTCAAGGAGATTTAACTTTTGTGCTCCTGCACTAACTCTTCCAGATCAACTTTGTGAACGTGTTCTATTTCTTTACCTAAAAATAGTTCTGCCACTTCTTTAAACTTTACCTGTATGTCGCTGACATAAAATTCCTGCCAGCCGGCTTCGATTGAGTCTGTTAATAGATTGAGTTTCTGCAATTCTTCTTTGATCAATTCTGAAGAAGCGACTCCGCTGTCTATCAAACTAACATTCTGCCCGATGACTGCTTGAATTATTTTTGATAAAATAGGATAGTGAGTGCAGCCTAAAACAAGTGTATCAATCCCTTCATCTCTTAATTCCTTTAAATATTCTTCCGCTATTTTATGAGTCGCGTTGTGATCCGTCCAGCCTTCTTCTGCAAGTGGAACAAAAAGCGGGCAGGGTTTTTCAATTACGCTTATGCTTTCGTCAATTTTTTTTATTTCTGAAGAATAGGCAAGATTTCCAATTGTTGCTCTTGTTCCAATTACACCGATTTTCTTGTTTTTAGTTTTTTGAAGCGCCATTTTTGCACCCGGTTCAATCATTCCAATTATGGGAATATTGAATTGCTTTCTTAGTTCCGGAATTGCTATTGATGATGCAGTATTGCAAGCAACAATAACTGATTTTACATTTTTGCCAAGCAGCAGCTTTGTGTTTTGAATTGAATACTCAATAACAGTTGAGTTAGATTTCGATCCGTACGGAACGCGGGCTGTGTCTCCAAAGTAGATTATATTTTCATTTGGAAGAGTTGTCGCCAATCTTTTAACAACTGTCAATCCCCCTATACCCGAATCAAATATTCCAATCGGGCTTTGGCTTGCTTTGCCCGGAAGAGTCGGTTTATTTTTGTCTTTTGAATTCAATTTCTATCTTATAAAATTTTTATAATGGCTGCTGTTAATTCTGATTTAATAAATTCGAAATCATTTGGTGAAATTTTTTTATTATATCTTCCCAGCACATAAAATGCATCGACAATTAAATCTCCCTGGGTTGCAATTTTTGCAAAGTAAATATTTAATCCAAGCTCGTTCATTTTAGTTGTAACGTGGTAGAGGAAACCTAACCTGTCGGGTGAGTGAACATCAATTATAGTATACTTTTCGTGGTTCTCGAATGCAATTTTAATCTGTCCGGTTTTTTTAAATATTTTACTTTCAATTCTCCACCATTTCGATTTAAGAGAAGCAACTTCCTTCCCTAATTGTAAAATACCGTTAATCGCACTATCAAGGTTAGCTTCAATTTTATTAAATCTTTCACTGTCAATTTTCTTATGAGTTCTAAAATCGGTTACGTTAAAAGTGTCTATCACAATTCCATCTTTTCGCGTAAAGATTTTTGCACCGTGAATGTTTACATCGTTTATTGCCAGCACCCCGCAAATTTTTGAGAGTAAAGAAGGGAAGTCTTTAGTAATGACGGTTATGCTTGTAAAACCGTTCAATTCTTTAAATAAAACGGAAAGCAAGTCGCCTTTATTAATTTCTTCAACATGTGTTGCAATTTCTTCCGCAGAAAAATTATGCGAGTATGCCACGTCGTCAATAGCCTCGATATGATCCTTTACATGGGATTCGGAAATAGAGTCAGAGTGCTTACTTATTTCTTTTGGTATTATGTAAGTTGATGAGTGTAAAAGCTCTTCACCGGAAATTTTGTCTTCAAGCATCGCTCTTGTTTTTCTGTACAATTCTGAAAGAAGTTCGCTTTTCCAGTTTGTCCAGACAGCAGGATTAACAGCTGAGAGATCTGCATATGTAAGCAGGTAAAGTAATTCCAGGTCTTCAATTGAATTTATTATAGAAGAAAAATTATTAAGGGTTTCAGGATCGTTAAGATTTCTTCTGAAGGCAGTTTGTTCCATGACCAGATGATTTTTAACAAGAAATGAAACCAAATCAGCTTCCTCTTCACTGTAACCCAACTTAAACATAATAGATGAAGCCATTTCTGCACCAATAATTTCATGCCCGCTTATATTAATTGGCTTTGCAATATCGTGAAACAGAAGTCCTAGAAACAGCATCTCTTTTTCTTCGGTTCTGAAAAAAATTCTACCGAGCTGAGTATTTTGATTTGCAAGTTTTTCAATATTTTGAATGGCTACCAGTGTGTGCTCATCCGCCGTATAGCAATGGTATACACCATGCTGCAGAAATCCATTTAAGTCTTTGAACTCAGGAATAAGTGCACCAAGAACACCAAGCTCGTTCATTGAAGCAAGAGTAGCCCCGATATTTTTGGGCAGTTTTAATATTTCTCTAAAGAATACAGAAGATTCACCTTCCTGCCAGGAAAAATCATCGGAACCTTCCATTTTTTCAATAATGGAGGACCGTAATTCTTTGTCAAATCTTGCAGAATGAAGTCCGCGGTAATAAAAAGCTCTTAGAATATCTGAAAGAGTAAGATCGCTCTTGTTTCTTTGAGAAATTATGTTTCCTTTTAATTCAAAATCATCGTCAAGCACTATTGTCAGCGAGTCGGGCAGGGTTGCAAGAATATCATCGTAATACTGTTTGATAATTGTTTTTGAAAAACGGTTAATTGTTATTGCAGCTCTAAAATAAATTTTCATGAAATCAGCAAAATGCTCTTCGTCAAATCCAAAAATTTTTGCAATTCTTATTTGATCGGAAAATTCAAAGCGGTCGGTCCTCTGTTTTGAGTTCAGATGTAAAAGGTTTCTAACTGTAAGCAAAAGCTTGTAGCTATTGAGCAATCTCATTGCTTCTTCAGAAGAAATAATTTCTTGCTCTCTAAGAATTTTCAGAAATGCTTCTATTTGTGTCGTCTCTTCCTGTTTATTTATGAGAGTCCTATTTCTAAAAATATACATCCATTCTACAGCTTGTAAATCCCTTAAACCACCAGCAGAAAGCTTAACGTTTGGTTCTAGCACCTTTGGCGAATCACCATGCTTTTGATATCTATCACTAAACTCATCAATCATTCTTTTAATTAAATCAATTTTTACATTGTCGGTAATGATATTCAAAAGGGTTTTATTCCATTTACTGTATACTTTTTCTGAGCCTAAAAGGTATCGTGTTTCAAAGAATTGTGTAAATGTGTGCAGATCATCCAGTAAATATTTATGAACATCTGAAAAATCTCTGACTGTATGAGATACTTCTAATCCATTATCCCAAAAGCCTGTAACAAGGTGGGAAATTTCCTCTTCATTCTCCCCGATGTATTCTGCAATAAAAATTAAATCGATATCGGAGTATGGTGATAATTCTCTTCGGCTAAAGCTTCCGGCAGATGCGATCACAAAATTATATTTGTTTGGTCCGGCAATTTCTCTAAGAATTTCTTCAATGAGAAAACTGTATTCTTTACTAAAACTAAGTGAATCAATCTGCTTATAGTGCCGAGCGAACAGTTCTTCCTGCTTTGCAAGAAATTTATTTTTTATATCATTCATTAAAAGTCTTTAAATAATTGTGTGTCGATCTTTAAAATATACTTGTATCAAAATCCTTACTTCTGTATTCCGCTTCAACTATTGAAGAAATTCCACCCCTGACATTAAAATCAGCAGTAATGAGCATGTAACGAGGTTTGCATACAGTAACTAAATCATCGAGAATTTTATTTGTAGCGCTTTCAAAAAATATTCCATCATTGCGGTAAGAATTTAAATATAGCTTTAACGATTTTAATTCCACACATAGTCTATGGGGAATGTACTCTACTGTAATAGTTGCAAAATCGGGCTGCCCGGTTTTGGGGCAGAGGGATGTAAACTCAGGTGCAGTATGAACAATTGTATAGTTTCTGTCTGGATACTCATTTTCGAATGTTTCTAAAAGTTTTATTTTCTTTTTCATTACAGCCTCTTTTCGATTTTATCACATTATAAATAGATCGGTTTAACCTTATAAGCAATTGGATCTTCCACACCTGCCTGCTGAAATCCGCGAAGCCTTAGTGCACAGCTATCGCATTCGCCGCAGGCAATTTCTTCATTTTTATAGCAGCTCCATGTTAAATGTAATGGTGCATTCAACTCGATCCCTTTTTTTACTATTTCAGCTTTTGTCAGATGAATTATTGGCGTTTTAATTTTTAATTCAGTTTTAGGTTTTGTCCCGGTTTTAATTAGTTGTTCAAAAATTTTGAAGAACTCCGGTCTGCAATCCGGATAACCGGATGAATCTTCGAACACCGCGCCGATAAAAATTGCTTTTGCGATTAAAACTTCTGCCCAGCTTACGCACGCAGCTAGTATGTTTGCATTTCTAAAAGGAACATAAGATGTTGGTATATTGCTGTTCGATGAACCCGCTCCAATCTTGTCGGGATCAGCTTTTGAAACCTCTATCTTCAAATCAGTTAAAGATGAGCCGCCAACCTTTGAAAGATGCTTTAAATCAATCACCATTCTTTCTTTTACTCCGTAGTAATCAGCGATATCATTAAATGACTTCAGTTCTCTTTTTTCTGTTCTTTGTCCGTAATTGATATGCAGCAATGCAAGATGGTAATCTTTATTAGCTATTGCTGCGGTTACACAACTATCCAACCCTCCGCTAAGTGCAGCGACTGCGATATTTTTATAAGCACTTTTCATTCTTATTAAATAATTGATTTGAAAGATAAATAATAACCATTCCTTTAGAAAGGTGGGATCAGTTATCCATGAAAATTTTTAAGGTTTTGCCTTTAAGAAAAGAATAATTGCAATTAAAAAGCTAATAATTGAAGAAATTAAAAAAGGTACTGTTGATCCGAAATAATCCCACAAAACACCTGCAGCAAATGAACCGATCATTATTGCAAAACTTGAACACATTGTTAGCAAGCCAATTGCTGAACCTCGCCATCCTTCAGAAACTAAATCTGTAACCCATGCCTTTGATATCCCTTCAGTAGCAGCAGAGTAAATACCATAAAGCGCAAACAACAGCCAAATGAAAGTAATTTCTACAACGATCGCAAATCCTAAATAGACTAATGAGAAAACCACGAGTCCTAAACTGAAAATATTTTTCTTTCCGAACTTATCTGAAAGATGACCAAGGGGATAAGAGAAGAGTGCATAAATAATATTAAAGAAAACATAACCAAGAATTGCAATTGTGTTCGAATCTGAAATAAATCTTGATTTAAGAATTAAAAAAACATCACTGCTGTTAACAAAGGAAAAAATAGTTATCATTATTAAAACAAATTTGTATTCACCCGATACTTCTTTCCAGAATGAAGAATAATTCGTTTTACTTTTAAGCCGGGAATGTGAGGGTTTATCCTTTACTAATAGAGTAAAAAACAGAGCAATTGCTGAAGGGACAAACGCAATTAGGAAAATTAGTTGAAAATTTTCAGGAGAAAGGAAGAGTAAAAAAATCGCAATCAAGGGACCAATTGCTGCACCAAGTGTATCCATAGCGCGGTGAAATCCGAAAATTGCACCTGTATTTCCATTTGAATAACTTCCGAGCAAAGCATCCCGCGGTGCAGTTCTAATACCCTTTCCAACTCTGTCAGCAGTACGCGAAACTACAACTGCAGGTATAGATGCTATTAATCCAGGAACGGGTTTGGAGAGTGCCGAAATTCCGTAACCAATAACTACGAAAACAGATCTCTTCCCAAGTTTATCTGAGAGATTGCCAAAATAACCTTTTAAAAAACCTGCGGTTATTTCAGCTATACCTTCAATTATTCCCACAACGGCCATTGAGGAACCCAAAACAGCAGTTAAAAAAATCGGTGTTACGGGATAAAGCATTTCACTTGCAATATCCGTAAAGAAGCTAACGAGACTTAGTAATAAAACTTGTTTGGGAAACTTTTTAATTAACATTAATAATAGGTAATAATTGAAGTACGATTTCCTCTTTCGTAACTTTTCATTCCAAATTTAACAAACTATGAATTAAAGAGGTTATAATGAGAAAGAAAGTAATTGCCGGAAATTGGAAAATGAATAAAACTTTAATCGAGTCACAAGAATTAGTTTCTAAAATTATAAACGGACTGGGAAAAGATAGTAAATGTGATGTAGTTGTCTGCCCACCTTTTACCTCGCTTGGTGAAGTTTATTCTTTAATTAAAGATACACCGGTGAAATTAGGCGCACAAAATATGCATTACGAAGAAAGCGGTGCTTACACTGGAGAAATTTCTGCTGATATGCTGAAATCTGTTGGGTGTGAATATGTAATTTTAGGTCATTCGGAGAGAAGAGCAATCTTTGAAGAATCTGATGAAACTATAAATAAAAAAATCAAAGCTGCAATCGGTAAAAAATTGAAAGTTATTTTCTGTGTGGGTGAGCTGCTTGATCAAAGGGAAGAAGGTATAACAATGAATGTGATTTTAAATCAAGTAACAAAAGGATTGAATGGAATTTCTTCTGAAAATATGAGTGAAATAATTATAGCTTATGAACCGGTTTGGGCAATTGGAACAGGTAAAACAGCAACACCCCGGCAGGCACAAGAGGTACACTTATTTATACGTAAACTGATTGAGGAAAAATATTCATCTCCAATCGCTGAAAAATTAATCATTCAGTACGGCGGAAGTGTTAAACCTGACAACGCCAGGGAGCTTCTTGCACAGAAAGATATAGACGGAGCTTTAGTAGGCGGTGCTTGTTTAATAGCAGATTCTTTTTTGGGAATATTAGCGTCTGCTTAAATAATATGTTCTTATACAGAAGATTCGCATTGATTTCACCTCGTTTCTGTAGTATTTTTGTTGATGTTTAAACAAATAGCTAAGGATTTACTTACCTAATGCAGATATCCCCCTTCAGATTATGGATCAGAGTAGTTCTATTACTATTTTTATTTCATAATTTATCATTTGGACAGGTAGTATTTAAAGAATATCCCGATTATCAAATTCGCTCATCAGATTATATTTTTTTTGATATATCAGAAACCCGATCTATTATTCCTTTGAATGGCAAATGGTTTATCCGACAGGCAGAAGATGAAGAAACTAAAAAAGTCTCTGTCGGCATCCCTTCCATTTTTGAAGGAAATGGGGAATTTATATTCGAAAGATATTTTGCCTTAACTCCAAGCCAGGTTTTAAAAAATACCATCGAGCTTGTGTTTTTTGGAATTAATTTTTCAGCAGATATTTCCGTAAACAATATTATAATTTACAGACACGGTGGGGGTGAATATCCATTTAAATTTGAACTACCAAGAGATATTCTTCGCGGCGATGTTGATAATATTCTTTCCGTAAAACTGAAATATAAAATTGATTCTAAAAACACTATACCACTTAAGCAGCGCTTCTTGTATCCAAAGAATAACGGTGGTATCGCCGGCGACGTGTTTATTCATTTAAAACCTGATATTTTCATTTCAAAAACAAATATAAACAGTAGACTATCTGACGATTATAAAAATGCCGAGCTAATAGTAGAATCATTGGTCAGGAACCATCTTGTTAAAAATTTGGAGGGATTGGAGGAAGAACCCACTCAGTATAGATTGATGATTTCAATTGTAAATGAAAGCGGTGAAACACTTCAACAATTTCCTTCACCCCCTTTTTTGTTAGAGCGAAATAAAGATGCGACAGTAAAACAGGCTGTTAAAATTAATGCCCCTGAACTCTGGTCTCCAAGTAATCCTAAATCATATCTGTTGAAACTTGAACTCTATCAAACCGATTCACTGTTGGATATTTCGCATGAATCAATTTCAATTTATAACTTTATCTCTGCTGAAAATTCTTTTTTACTCAACGGAAGTGAGTTTCATTTAAATGGAGTTACTTACATTCCTTCAAATAATATTTATGGAAATCTTCTTCCATACGAGCAGATGGAATATGATATTACCCTTATTAAAGATGCAGGATTTAATACTGTTAGATTTTCAAAATGCGTACCCCATCCATATTATTTAAGATTATGCGAGCAGTACGGGCTGTTAGCATTTATAGAGCTTCCGATTAATGGCGTCCCCGCTGGCATAACACAGGATCAAAGTTTTCAGAACAGGTGTAAAGAATTTTTAACTAATTATATTACTTTTTATAACAAATACTCATCACTTGCAGCAATTGGAATGGGCGGTGGATTTTTACCGCAACTTGATTCACATGCATCGTTAATTTCAAATCTCTCTAAAACTGTAAAAGAAAAAACAGATTTAATTACATATGCATCGTTCTGCAATTTGAATTTAAGGAAGATTGATAATTTAGATATTTATGGAATTGAATTTCTTAATGAAAATGTTTCCGATGCTGAAGAGAGAATCAATCAGCTGCAAAATGATTTTGGTCCAGGGCGAATAATGATTTCTGAAGCCGGATATACTGTTAATGCAGGCGGTTCGGATGGATATGTAAATAATTATTCATTTGAAGCTCAGGCAAAATATTTTGAACAGCTTTTAACTTATTCCGAGAAAAATAAAATTGCGGGATATTTTATAAATACGATGATCGATTACCGTGGAGATTATGCTTCTTTCCTCTCAGGTTATAACCAGGAAAATATATATAGAATAGGTTTACTTGATGAAAACAGGAACACAAATAGAATCACGTACAAAGTCGTTTACGCTAAACTAAATAATCTTGAAAAAGTAACAATCCCAATCGGTAGTAAAAAAGAAGATGCCCCAATGGGCTTTATAGTATTTGGGCTTATTTTAGCAATTTTCATGGGCGTGCTGGTCAACTCCGGCAGAAAGTTTCGTGAAGATGCATCAAGGGCTTTGCTTCGGCCTTACAATTTTTTTGCAGATGTCAGAGACCAAAGAATAATATCCGCATATCAGACTACAGTTCTGGGAATAATTATCGCTGCTGTAAGTGCTTTGGTAACAGCAAACTTCTTATTTTTTCTTAAAACAAGCCTTTTCTTTGAGCACACTATCCTGGCATTTGCAAATCCTACGATAACACAAGTAGTAAATTACTTATTGTGGCATCCCCTACCTGCACTTTTCTGGCTGACTTTATTTAATATTGTCTTTTTGGTTATCATATCAATACTCGTTAAAGCCGCATCGCTTGCTGTAAGAACAAAGGTATACATTAATAGCGCTTACTTTGCGGTAATATGGTCGCTTCTACCGATGGTTCTTTTAATTCCTGTGGGAATTATTTTATACAGGGTGCTAATTGCAAATGTTGCAAATATTTATATTTATGTGGGACTGGTGCTCATATTTATATGGATACTTTATAGATTGATGAAGGGAATTTATGTACTATTCGATGCTAATCCCGGAACGGTTTATTTTTACTGCATTTTATTTTTAGCTGTAGTCATTGTAGGGATTCTTTTTTATTTTGAACTTGAAAGTTCTACTGTTCAATATTTACTTTTCACGTTAAAACAGTATAATATCATTTAATAGGACTTCTATTGTATTTATCCAAACTTGAAATACTGGGTTTTAAGTCGTTTGCACAAAAAACTGTTATTAATTTTAATGATGGTGTGACTTCAATAGTTGGACCAAATGGCTGCGGAAAGACCAATATTGTTGATGCTATTCGATGGTGCCTTGGTGAACAAAGAAGCAGTGCATTGCGCAGTGATAAAATGGAAAATGTAATCTTCAACGGTACAGCAAACCGCAAACCGATGGGAATGTCTGAAGTTTCGCTGACGATTGAGAACACAAAAGGCGTTCTACCAACCGAATATACCGATGTAACCATTACTAGAAGGATATTTCGATCAGGTGAAAGTGAGTATCTTCTGAATAAAAACCTCTGCCGATTAAAAGATATAACTAACCTTTTTTTGGATACAGGTATTGGTGCCAATGCTTATTCCGTTATTGAGCTAAAAATGGTTGAAACTATTTTGAGCAGCAAAGCAGAAGAACGCAGAACCATGTTTGAAGAAGCAGCAGGTGTAAACAAGTATAAATTAAGGAGACGTCTTGCTCTTAGAAAATTAGATGAAGTTAAGGGTGATTTAACACGGGTCAACGACATTGTTACTGAAGTCACTAAAAATGTTAACTCACTTGAAAGGCAAGCAAAAAAAGCCGATAGATATAATCGGCATACAGCTGCATTAAAGGAACTTGAGTTAGATCTGGCCGAACGGGAATATTCCTTATTTTCTGAAAAGATTGAAGAAATAAAAAAATCAAAGGAAATAAATCTAAAGAAGAAATCAGAACTTGATTTAGAATTAGAAAGACTTTCTTCTAAACTAAGAACAATTAAAATTAAGCTTGATGAAATTGAAATCGAATTAAAAAGCAAAAGGAGTGAGGTCACACAAAAAACTGAGGTTATCTATTCGGTTTTAAATGAAATATCAGTTGCAGAGGAAAGAAAAAGGTCAACTGAATCTAATATAGAAAAGCATAAAGCTGAAATTGCTGAACTTGATGAAAGAATTAAAATTACTAATGATGATATTGAAGCTGCCAAGTCGAGAATTGTAAAAACAACTGAAGAAATTGATAACAAAAGACTATTGCAGGCTGATGTAAAATCAAAACTCGAGGAGTTACGCACTAAATTAGATCTAAAAAAATCCATACTGAAAAAACATTCGGAGGAAATCGTTCATAAGTTTAAGGCGGTTAGCATCAAAGAAAATGAGCTTCTGAATATTACAAATGCGCTTGAAGGTAAGAACAACCAGATAACAAGACTTAACGATAAAATTTTACAACTAACAAATGATGTTGCTAAAACTGTAGGATTTATAGAAAATCTTAATGAAGAAAAAGAATCTGTTGCAATAAAAATAATCGAATCGGAAGAGCAGTACTCTAAAAAAGTTTTGGAGAAAGAAAATCTTGAAAAAGGACTAAACTCACTTAGGACAGAAGAGCTTGAATTAAAATCTTTATTAAATGCACTAAATGAAAAAATCAACTTCATTCAGAATCTTGTAGATAATCTTGAAGGAATTTCCAGGGGGACTAAATCTCTCGTTGAGAATACAAATTGGGCGGAAGGCGATGTTGCTTTACTTGCAAGCATTGGTTCATCCGATGAGGAGTACCGAATGGCAGCAGAAGCTGCTCTGCGTTACAATGTAAATAATATTTTGGTCACTTCTTTAGAAGATTTAAGGCGCGGAATAAAATATCTTAAAGAAAATGACTTAGGAAGAGCTTCATTTTATATTCTCGATGAGCATCAAAGGGACAACAGGGGGATTATTCAAGCAATTGAATGGTTTTTTTATAAACGCAGAAGAAAAAAGTTGATGAAAGACGATGCCTTTGTCAACTGGGCTGCAAGCATTATTCAAACAGAAAAAAAATGGCACTCATTTTTTAACAATCTTTTAAGCAACACTGCAATTGTAAAGGATTTTGATTCTGCCGTAAGATTATCCTCGGAACACCCCAAACTAAGTTTTGCAACAATGAACGGAGATTTTGTAGATGGTTCGGGAATAATTGACAGCGGTGCTTCGCCCGAGTTTGAAGAAACTCTCTTCGGTAAAAAACAACTGCTTGATCAGTTAAAGAACGAACTACCTGTAAAACAGCAGCAGTTACAAAAAATATCCGAGAAAATAATTTCGCTCGGTGAAAAAATAAATGGCATAGATCTTAAAGTTCTTTCTGATCAAGGCAAAATGCTCGTAAATGATCTTGGGAATATTGACAAGCAAATCTCACAATTTGAGTTTGAAAAAAAGAAAGCAAACGATGAAATTGAAAAAACACATCAGATTGTACAAGAATATGCTGCGGATGCAAACAAATTCGACAACGAAAAAAATAGAATATCTGATCAGTTAAATGTTCTGCAAAGTGGGCGGAGCGCTGCAGAATCGGAATTAAAAACTACCGAAGAAGAGTTTACTAGAGCAGAAAACGAATTTAACTCATTGATTACTTCAGAGAACGAAATCAAACTAGAACTCGAAAGAGGCTTTGGCGAGGTCAGAAGTCTAGACAATCTTGTTATTCAATCAAAAAATAACATAGAAAATTTAAATTCCTCAATTGATTCTAGACAAGATGATATTGATAGTGCAGAAAAAGAATTGCAGGAGCTAAAAAGCAGTTTAAATGTTAAAACCTTGGAATACCAAAAAGCTAAAGAGGAGAAAAACTTTTTAAATAATGGACTTGAAAAAACAGAAAAAACATATCTAGAAATTAAATCCGAAGTATCAAATATTGAGAATGAGCAAAATGGTGTTCGTTCAGAAAAAGATGCGATTCTAGATTCCAACAGGGATCTTGAAATAAAATTAAATGAGTTAGAAATAAAAAAACAAAATTTAAGCGAACATATCTCCGAAGAGTACGGCTTACAAGTTGAGCTGAAAAAATTTGATGATCTCAATTTTTTTAACTTTAATGAAAAACATAACGAGATTCACGATTTACGGCAGAAAATTAAAAATCTAGGTCCCATTAATCTGCTTGCATATTCAGAATTTGAAGAAGAAAAAAAGAGAATGGATTTTCTGATTCAGCAAAGGGATGATCTTGTAGAATCTGAAAAAGATATAGTTAAAACTATTGATGAAATAAATCACGCTGCCTACACACAGTTCTTAAGTACTTTCGATAAAATAAGAGACAACTTTATTATGGTCTTTAGAACATTATTTGATCCCGGCGATGAAGTAGATTTAAAGCTCGAGGAAAATTCTGATCCGCTTGAAGGAAAAATAGAAATTATAGCAAAACCAAAAGGTAAGCGCCCCACATCAATTGAGCTGCTTTCGGGGGGAGAAAAAACTTTAACAGCAATAGCACTGCTATTTGCAATTTATTTAGTTAAGCCGAGTCCCTTTTGTATCTTAGATGAAATTGATGCGCCGCTTGACGATGCCAATATTGATAGATTCACACGTTTGATAAAAGATTTTAGCACCGACACCCAATTTATTGTAGTTACGCACAACAAAAGAACAATGGAGGCAGCTGAAACTTTGTATGGTGTCACAATGCAAGAAGAAGGAGTTTCGAAATTAGTCAGCGTTAGGTTTAATGAAAATGTAAATGTTGTAGCGTGATATCATTTAATATCCTTTCATTCAGTTTCAACGGTTCAGTTTTAAATAAAAACTCATGCAAAAATTATTAGGTGAATTATTCTATGAAATATAATAGTCATTAAAAGATGGATAAAACATTCAAAATATTTATGGATTTCGATCGAACAATTTCTACAATTGATGTTGGTGATGAGCTATTCAGAGAATTCGGCAATAAAGAATTAACAAATAAAATAATTGGTGATTTACTGGAAGATAAAATTTCTTCAAGAGATTGCTGGACACAATTGTGTGAAAACGCCGGTTCTGTAAATAAGAACAAGTGGGACAAATTTATTGATAAGGTGGAAATTGAACCAAGCTTTCACCTGTTCGTCCGATATTGCGAAGAGCATAGTTGTGATTTATTCATTTTAAGTGATGGCTTTGATTACTACATTGAAAAAGTTTTGGAACGTCATAAAATAAATCATTTAAGGTTTTTCAGTAATAATCTCTCAATTACTCAAGAAGGTTTTTTAATTCCTTCTTTCCCTTACTTTGATGCAGATTGCAGAAGCTCGGCAAACTGTAAGCGAAGGCACATAATTGAAAACAGCAGCGAGAATGATTACACGGTTTTTATTGGCGATGGAAATTCAGATAAAGATCCGATTGAATATGTTGATTTTATTTTTGCGAAAGATGATTTACTTAAATACTGCGAAAAGCAGCGTATAACTTATTATCCATTTAAAAATTTTAATGATGTTATAATAAGGCTAAATGAATTAAATTCTAAAAAAAATTTGAAGAAAAGACATCAGGCGGTACTGAAAAGACGGGAAGCCTATTTAATGGAGTGAATATTTAATGCAGAGCATATCTTCAATATTATTTAAATACAGAAGCTACACACCAATTCCCTTTCTAATTTTAATGCTGGTTTTCTATAACGCGAACATCTGGAGTTTAATAATTGGATTTATAATTGCCCTTACAGGTGAAGCAATAAGATTATGGGGGGTTAGCTGGACTGGCAGTGAAACAAGAACAACCGGTGCAGCAGGCGGTACGTTTTTAATTATAAGCGGACCGTTTGCTTATGTCAGAAATCCGTTATACATAGGTAATATTTTGCTTTACCTTGGTTTGGGAATCATGTCCTTTGCACTTTTCCCGTATCTGCAGATTATAGCAATTTGCTTTTTTCTTTGGCAGTATCATTTAATTATTAAATATGAAGAGGAATACTTGCGAAATAAATTTGAAAACGATTATACCGATTACATAAAAAATGTTCGATCGATTATTCCAAGAATAACTCCTTATAAAAACTCTGCTGTAGATCAACCACCCTTTAATTTAAGAGCAGGCTTAGTCTCTGAAAAAAGATCAATGCAGGCGTTCATGGTAATTTCTTTAATGATCATAATTATCTGGTTTATAAAGGCTTAAAATTATGACCAATAAAAATTCAGAATTATTAATAATCACAGGAGAGGTATCGGGTGACCTTATCGGCGCATCTTTAATAAAGGAACTAAAGAAACTTAACAGTTCTTTGAAAATCGTTGGCATTGGTGGCAATGGAATGAAAGATGAAGAAATGGAGATTATTTATCACATCGATCAAATGGCATTTTTAGGATTTTTTGAAGTATTGAAACACCTGCCCTTTATTAAAAAAGTGCAAAGAAGTCTGTTAGAAATTGTCGATAAAAGAAAAATAAAATATGCAGTTTTAATCGATTATCCTGGCTTTAACTTAAGTATAGCAAAAAAACTTAAAGCCCGGGGAGTCAAGATTATTTACTACGTTTCCCCGCAAATTTGGGCTTGGGGAAAAAGCAGAATAAATAAAATGAAGACTCTGATTAATAAAATGCTTGTTGTTTTTCCTTTTGAAAAAGAATTATACCAAAAGAACGGAATTAATGTTGAGTTTATAGGGCATCCGATAGTTGAAAGAGTCGATCAATATGACTTTTTATCGAAGGAAGAGTTTTATACCAAATTCAATATCAAAAAAGAAAAGGAACTTCTTCTAATTATGCCTGGAAGCAGAATTCAGGAGGTAAAAAAAATTTTTCCGGAAAGCCTGAAAGCAGCAAATCGCCTTGCTGCTAAATTTAATATGCAAATTGTTGTGGCCTGTGCTGAAAATATGGACGAAAAAATATTTAAGGATTTAGGTGTGTTGGGGAGTTTTAAATTAATCAAAGG
>WOR8_10002480_pt1 | contig 18253 bp, 19 predicted proteins | sample DeeMarSeWOR38_10_FD_19890 | JGI IMG/M metagenome (IMG submission 19890)
TCACTTTTGTATCCCTCAGCATCTAGCATGATCCAACCCTTCATTTTCTTGCCTGTTATATCAAATGGTCGCGTATGGGGTAATTTCAGCGCTTCTTCAGACTTATCTTGACCGAGTCGGAGGATCAAAAAATCTTTATGAACACCGCAGAACATATTGCTGTTCAATAGGTGACAGACACCTCCGAACATTTTTTTGTCATGCGTGCCTTTCCAATTGGATACAATTTTTTTTATTCGCTTTTCGAGTTCTTCATTGTAGGGCATCTGCTTGTCCTCTGAATTTTATATGTTCTCAGCAATGTCTAAATCATTATTATCGTATTCATGACCTCGCGCTCAGCGTTTAACGTATTCCGATACCATTTGCTTTAGCTCCCGGACTTCTTCCTGAATACATTTTTGATCCGTAGCGTAAACGAGATCTGCCGCACCGTAATATTTATCCTTGGATTTTTCCCATATCTTGCGGATATCTTCTTCTGCGGTGGTACCGACATGAACACGGGGTCGATCCGCCAATTTGACGCGCCTGATTAATTCTTCCAAAGATGCGGTTAACAGGATGACCAAACCACTGCCTTTGATAACATCCAGGTTCCACTCATAGCGCACGGTTCCGCCCCCGAGGCAGATAACCGAGTTGTCTAGTTTGGCAAACCGTTTGCAAATAGAGTACTCCAGCTCCCGGAAAGCCACCCAGCCCTCTTCTTCGACCAGCTGGTGAAAGGAGTGTCCCAAGATCCGGTCCATTTCCTGATCCAGGTCATAAAAATCAAGGTCGAGGGTTTGCGCCAACCTCTCGCCAACGGTCGTCTTGCCGGAGCCAATCATGCCGCAAAAGTAGATATTCACCAATCACCTTAATTCGGATCCGCCGGAGGCGGAGAATTGAAAATTGAAGATTGCAAATTGAATATTTGTGGATATCGCTGCGCTCCGTCCTTTTTAAAATCAAAGACTGACATTCTGGACCAAGGTTCTTTATTTCGGATTATCTTTTCAAACCGCTTAAACTACCAAAAAGGTCCTTATTGATTTCGATGAAGTTTTCAAATTACGCGCCCAGTTTTTTTTATGATCGGGTGTGTCCCGGATCGGGCCTGAATCTTTTTGCAACTTTTACCCATTCATTCTATGAGTGGCCGGCCATCTTTGCTTCGTCCACAATAGCCAGCATTGAAGGCGGGTACCCCCAGGAATCGCTGCTGCAACCATTGGCCAGGAAAAAACGCGTTTTACCCCCGAGTTCGATTGCCTCGCGAACATGATTTCTCAAGAATTCTCGGGTGGTTCGGGCCACAATAGTTTGATTGATTCCGCCCATGACACAGCCGTTGATTCGCTCTTTGACCCATGTCAACGACGGGCCCTTTGGACCGCGGTCCCACCAGCTGAAAATGTCTACTGGAAAATCCAGCACATCGTCAAAATATAAATTCTCGCCGTGGATATGAGCAGTATTCATCTTCCCCAGCGCAGATATGGCCTCAAATACTTTCACGGCAGGCGGCTTTACGAACCGCAGAAAATTCTCTCGGCTGACAATTTCACCGGCGGCCGGCACCGACATAAAAATACCCGCTGTTCCAATACCTAATGACTTTTTGCAGTATTCGATTAGATTGTCGGCAACAATATCCAGTGCCTCCAGCAGCGCATCGGGTTCATTCTCCATCAGCGCATCGATGTTTTCGCCCGCCATATTGCGGCGCATGCTCTGCCAGGGATCAAATACCGTATCGATAAAATTCGCCTTGCCTTTCAGCTCCTTGCTTATGTATTTTAGGGCTTTGAACTGTTCCTGCCAATCGGATTTTTCCACATCAAAGCGAGTGATGCGTTTCAAATCATCCTTGGTCTTCACCGCGTCCAGACCTTCCGGCGGCTGGTAGAAATAGTCATTCATCACCTTCAGGTAATCAAAATCGTAAAAATTAAAATACTCAGTGGTAATTTTTGCAAATTGCTCACCCCCGGCATGCTGAACCCCGAAATGATACCAGAGCGAAACCGGCGGGCGATCCACCTCTTCACCGTTTAAAACTCGATCGACTCTTTCAATTTTATCCATTAACTTTTTCCTTTCTATCTTACGCTAGGCGACTCCCAGATACGCTTTTTGCATTAGTGGATTGTTCAGCAGGTTTTGGGCGGTATCATACAGCACTATTTCACCCGTTTGAAGAACATATCCCCGACTTGCGATCGACAGGGCCATATTAGCGTTTTGTTCTACCAGGAGTATGGATACGCCCTGGTTTTGGTTGATTTGCTGAATGATCTCGAAAATCTTATCCACAAACAGCGGTGACAGACCCATCGAAGGTTCGTCCATGATCAGCAGCATGGGTCGGGCCATCAGGGCTCGGGCCATGGCGACCATTTGTTGCTCCCCACCGCTGAGCGTTGATGCCAGTTGTCGGTTGCGATTTTTGACTACTGGAAAAAGATCGTACATGCGCTCGATATCTTCGAGGATTTCTTTTTTATCTCTACGGACATAGGCACCCATACGCAAATTCTCATAAACTGTCAGATACGGGAACAGGCGCCGAGCTTCAAGCACCGGAGATATCCCTGCCCTTACGATTGCAGAAGGTGACAGCTTTTCAATTCTTTTTCCTAAAAATTCGATTTTGCCCTGCCGAGGCTTCACCAGTCCCAAAATGGTTTTCATGGTGGTGGACTTGCCGCAGGCATTTCCGCCTAGCAGTGAGACGATTTCACCTTGTTCAACACTCAGCGAAACATTGCGTAATGCCTGTATCGGCCCGTAATACGTGTCGATATTACTCAGCTTGAGCACGTTGGCGACCCCCCATGTAGGCTTCGATGACATCCGTGTTGGCGGCAATCTGATCTGGTGTACCTTCGGCGATCTTCTCTCCGTGATCCAGCACAATAATGCGATCGGAAACCGTCATTACGACCTTCATTTTATGTTCAATGACCATTACGGTATGGCCACGCTCTCGAATCAAGCGGATTAACTCAACGATTCCCTGGGTTTCATAGGGATTCATGCCGGCAGTGGGTTCATCAAGCAAAATTAACCGGGGTTCGGATACCAGTGCCCGGGCAATTTCAAGGCGTCTGCGGTTGGCGTAGGAAAGCATGTCGGCATTCTGGGCCAGGCGGGGCAGAAGTCTTTCGCCGAATAGGGACAGTACCTCACGGCATTTCTGTCTTGACATCGTTTCCTCCCGAGCGACCCGGGGAGGACGGAAAAGGGCACTGAAAATTCCGGTGCGACCTTTATAATCGTTGCCCACCATGACATTATCCTGGACCGTCATGCGATTAAACAGGCGGATATGCTGGAAGGTCCGTGTAATACCCTGTTGAGCCACCTCGTGGGGCTGCAGACCGACAAGTTCGATACCCTGAAATTTTATCGACCCAGTGTTGGGCGGCATTGTTCCCGTGATACAGTTAAACAGGGTGGTCTTGCCGGCCCCATTGGGTCCAATAAGGCTGATAATTTCCCCGGCATTTATTTGCAAGGAAACCATGTGAAGCGCCTCGAGCCCTCCAAAATCCTTTGTTACCTTGGTGATTTCCAGTAAAGCCATCTTTTCTACTCGGTCGGCAAGAATTTATCTCCCCTGGTGTAGACGGCCCCTTGTTGATCGTCAAACCACGGCAGTCGCAGGCTATAGTTCTTGCCGCCCAGCAAACCCTGGCGACGTACCAGCATCATAACAATTAAAACGCTGCCGTATACCAGCATTCGGTATTCCTGTAAAAATCGAAACACTTCCGGAATAATAATCAAAATAACTGCGCCTACCACCGGGCCGATCAGATTGCCCTGCCCGCCAAACGCCAGCATGGCAAGCAGAATGAACGACTCATAAATATAAAAGCTGTCCGGGCTGATATACTTGACAAAATGGGCATAATAACTTCCGGCAATACCGGCATAAAAAGCGGCCAGCACAAAGGCCTGTATTTTGTAGCGCGTTGTGTGGACACCCATGGCTTCAGCTGCCAGCTCGTTTTCGCGAATTCCCACCAGGGCACGGCCGAAGCGGCAGGTTATCAGTCGGTGCATGCTCCCAATGGTCAGCAATACCAGGAAAAATATAAGGTAGTAATATTGGATCCGGGATTCAATCATATAACCGAAAATACTGGGCTGTGGGATATCCATGATTCCCAGGGGACCATTGGTGAAGCTCATCCAGTTTTGCAATACCAGAAAAAAAATCATGTTAAAGCCCAAGGTTGCCAGCGTCATGTAAATCCCCGAAAGACGAAGCGTGGGCTTGGCAATCAAATACCCGAAAACACCGGCAATCATGCCGGAACCCAACATGGCGAGCGGAAAGGGAACCCCCACCTCCATAACCAGTTTTGCCGAAGCATAGGCCCCGATGCCGTAGAACGCTGCATGGCCGATGGAGAGCAGACCTACGTAGCCGTTTAACAGGTTCAAGCTCAAGGCCAGGATGATATATATGCCGATGAAGATCAGTACCTGAATATAATAGAGATTGCTGACAAAGAGGGGGATAAGCGCGATAAGCGCGATAATAGCAATATAAGGTAGATTTGCCAGAATGCGTCGTAATGTTCGTGCCATCAATCACCCCGGGCGTGAATAAGCTCCCTGCCGCCGAACAGTCCTCCAGATCGAAAAAGTAGGATGAGAATCATAAACAGAAACGAAAAGATATGACGAAAATTGGACGCCCCAAATTCTACTGAAAACGTTTCTATGACGCCGATGAGCAATCCGGCCACCACCGCTCCCGGCAAACTGGTAAGTCCGCCAACGACGCTTGCGCTAAAGGCTTTCAGCCCATATAGCCCTCCCATGGTCGGATAGAACAAATTATAATAGACGCCAACCAGAACGCCTGCGACGCCGCCCAGCATGGATCCAATGGCGAAAGCGACCATGAAGATTCCGTTTACCCCGACGCCCATGGCATAGGCGGCCTCGTAATCCTGAGCGGTTGCCCTGATCACCATACCCAGCTTGGTTTTGTGGATGAGTATATACAGCATTGCCATCAACAGCACGGTGACGCCCAGAACAGACATCTGCAGAAATGAAATGTATACACCGCCGATTTCAATTTCGCCATAATCAATTTTATCCAGCAGGGAATAGGGCAATGCCTGGGTTTCAGGACCCCAGATCAGCTGGGCCAAGTTTACCAGTAGAATGGAGATCCCGATGGTGACCAGCAAGGATGTGGCATGAGGGGTATCACGCAAAAAGTGGAAAGCTAGTATTTCGATGATGATGCCCAGCAGGGCGGTTGCTGCCAGCGCCACAGCCAGAGCAAGAAAAAAACTGGGGTGCAGCAGCCTGATTATTTCAAAGCCCACATAGGCGCCAATCATGTAGACTTCACCGTGGGCAAAGGTTACCATGCGCAGTGTTCCGAAAATCATGGTAAATCCCAATGCCAACAGAGCGTATACACTCCCCTGAGTAATTCCGTTGATAAACTGCTCAAAGAGGATTTGAACGTCCATAATCAGTTTGGTTTCTGCGTGTCCGGTATAGTGGGAATTAAACCACGAAAGCACGAAATATTTTTTCAACCTCGGCAATTTCGTGCTTTCGTTTTTGATTCACCCCATAAGAGAATCAGTGCTTATGGGACGGAGTATTATGGTTGATACAATACCCATTCGCCGTTTTTAATGGTAATCCTGACCAACTCTTTTTCGGGGTCATGACTGTTGGCATAAGAAATTGAGCCGGTTGCACCTTGAAAGCCCCTCAGAGACACCAGTGCATCTTTGACTTTGGACCGATCTTCAACCCCGGCTTTGTGCAGGGCTGCAATCATCAGGTTGGCGGCGTCGTAGGCCAGGGCGGCGAATTGATTCGGCACCGCACCGTAATGGGCCTGATATTCCCGGGTGAACTCTTGGGCAGCCGGTCTGGGATCGGCACTAAAATAATTCGCTGGGATGATAATACCTTCAACCGCATCACCGCCCAGCTCAATCGTTTTCTGGGAAAACAAGGAGCTGTTGGCCATCACCACAGGGGCAAATCGCATGCGCTTGGCCTGATTTAAAATGGCCGCGGCATCCGCATAAAAAGTGGGCAAATATATTAGATCCGGTTTCATACGTTTCAATTTGGTTAAGATTGCCGTAAAGTCTTTTTCACCAGGCACAAATGCTTCTTCGGCGACAATCTCCGCTCCAAGATTGCGGGCTTCCAGAGTGAAGTATTTATTGGCGTCCACTCCCCAATCATTGTTGATATAAATGGTGGCGAGCTTCTTTTTGCCGAGATCCGTTACCGCCCATCTGGCGTTATACGGGCCTTCGTATCCCTGGGTGGCCACCACGCGGAACATGTTTTGCCCCTTCTTGGTAAAATCCATGTGGGAAGATGTTGGTGAAAGCTGGGTCATATTGGCTTTTTCATAAATTGGAGCAGCCGCCATGCAACTGGAGCTGCTGAAATCACCGATTTCGGCAATAATATCCGGATCGGCGACGAATTTTTCCGCGATCAGTACCGATTCCTTAGGATCACCGCGACTGTCAGAAATTACCAGCTCGACCTTCCTTCCATGAACGCCACCCATACGGTTGACCCGGTCGATGGCCATTGTCACGGATTTTTTGAAATCATTGCCGTACTCAGCCCAATCGCCGGTTAACGGAGCCGACAAACCAATTTTAACGACATCCTGTGCGGCTGCCGCGTGGCGCGTCTTAATGACTCCCGCTGTTATTATACTCAGTGCTAAAAAGCCAATGCCAAACAAGAATAACGTCTTTCTGGTCATAACCGCCTCCTTTCTACAGGGGTTAAAGGTTATTGGTGTTACTTACACAACTGGCTGAAGATTACATTTTAAAGTAAGCGCATTTTGATTTTTTCGATAAAGTAATGAATATGCTGATCCATGTGGAAGCCGGCCCTTTTTGCATCGCCCTCTACCAGGGCCTGGTATATATTTTTCATCTGGTTGAGGATATCCTTGTTGGGGACAACCTCACTCAGGGAGGAACTCCACAGGCGTGCGCAGCGGTAATGAAGATTATCCAAAAATTCCTCAAGAATCGGATTCTGAGCCGCCTTAATGATGATGCGATGAAACCGCTTTTCTAATTCAATCAGACGATGGTGCCGGTTCTGGCCATCGTTCTCTTTGAGTTGAGCCACTTCCTGAATAACACCATCCAGCGCATTTAATTTTTCAGAATCGATACGCTCAACCGCCAGCTCAACGGCCAGGGATTCGAGTTTTATTTTAACTTCAAACGCGCAACGAATTTCATTGATGTCAATCGGTGAAACATTGGTTCCGAAGCGGGGAATGATTGTAACCAGCTTCATGCTTTCAAGCTTGGCAAATGCCTCCCGCAACGGGGTTCGGCTAACATGAAACTCCCGGCAGAGATCCTTCTCGGATAAACCCATTCCAGGTGGATATTCTCCGTGAACAATCCGGTCTCTCAGCGTTTCAAAAATGTTCCGATGAAGGAGGTTATCTCTTAAACCCATTGTTAATATTATTAAATATTAATAACCTAATTTATTATATTTTTATAAACATGTTTATATTTGCACCAGTGCGGATGTCAAGGAATTTTTATATTGGGTCAACAATGCGCATCGGCACTGCACGTTTTTTTTTGATGAACGCAATGGTTAAAAATTAACGACGTTGTTGTCTGATTTGACCAATTTATGTTATGTACTTTTGTATAATCTCTATGTGGATTAAATACGTTGGCGTGTGCAGCAGAATTAGATGCCCCAAGGATATTGCATCATGAAACCTTGAATTGGGGTGAAAGCGCCCAACCATTATTCCGTAGTCATAGCGGAGAGGCATAGCACCAAGAAGTTAAGAATTTGTGGTAAAAGAAAAGGTGAGGGGCACATCGTAAAAAATAAATTCAGGGATAGAATACCTAACAGGTGTGATTCGACTCGGTCCCGCTAAGTCTTGGCGAAGATAGAGGCCATGATAAAGAAGATAATTTCAGGAGGTCAAACCGGAGCAGACAGAGCCGCTCTCGATGTTGCACTTAAGTTCAATATTCCCCACGGTGGATGGATACCTAAGGGCCGCATTACAGAGGAAGGCGCGCTCCCCCATAAATATCGGCTACAGGAAATGCCAACCGGAAGTTATGATGCCCGCACAGAACAAAATGTTATAGATTCCGATGGGACCCTGATAATCGCACGTGGTCAACTTACCGGCGGATCGGATTATACACGTAAGATGACATTGAAGCATAAAAAACAATTACTAGGCATTGACTTAACTCAAATCGATCATCATGATGCTGCAGCTCTTGCTGCCGCATGGATACGGATGCAACGAATAGAACTTCTAAACGTTGCCGGGCCCAGGGCGAGCAAAGATCCGGCTATATACAGCGATGTGTTTAAAATTATTGAGAATGTCATTAAGATTCTTAAAGATGAAGAAAGAAAATCTATGGTTAATTACGAGCAAAGGGAAGAGAAAAAACCTTTGAAGCCGCCCAAAACAGTGCGAGAAGCAGTCGATAGGCTCATGGGCGAATTGTCTCTTAAAGACAAAACTACCATTGCCAGTATGGCTGAAATTGAATTAAGTACTCTTCATAATACGTTCGGTGAATACATTCGAAATGAGTTTGATCTTTGGGCGGGCAATCAAGATTTGTTGACCTCCTGTTGTTTTATTGCCAGAAGAGATAACGTAAGTGAAGATGAAGCGTCATCATTGATTATCAGAGAACTTTGGAAGAGATTACAGAAATCGCATAAGCTGAGGATTGTTAAATGATATGAATTAAACAAACCGGTTTTTTTGCCATTCCTTTCTTAAGAGTCCTGCCGCATACATCCTGATGCAGAAAACGCAATTAAGAGTCAAGAGCAGACCCACACTTGACCCCACACTCTGCACAATTTGTGAAGATTTTTGCATTTTTTATGTAATAAGTTGCATAGTAAAAAAATCTTAATTTCGCTCAATACGTAACCCTTTGAATTTGATAATAAATTTCGATACGCAGTGTAGGCATGCTTTTTGCTCGCTTTGCCGTGCAAGAATGATGCTTGATATTGCTGAGTTAATAAGAAATGGTTTATGGTAATGCCTTGGAGGATAGAACCCTGATTGAGCGTGGTTGAGCTATCTGATGGCTACTACCATGTGATGAACCGAGGTAGCCGTTGCTCTGACTCGAAGGTCTAAATTAAAAACGGAGGACTAAATGACCCGATATTCTGCAAGAAGATTTGATGAGAGAATAATTTATAAATTTCCCGTCTTGGTGAGGCATGATGATCATGGATATAATTACAATGCCAGAATAACGAATTACAGTGACGGTGGCTTATACATAGAAACAGATATGGAACTGGATGCAGGCGCCGAAATAAACATCAGAATAAAGGGGTCTGTCAGCGAATCATTCCCCTATCCATCCGGTCACTACATGGCGAAAATAGTATGGCGTAAAAAATTGGCAAATTCATTCTTCAAATATGGATATGGTGCTACAAATATTTCTGAATCTAATAACCCGCACGGACAAGCCGGCGATATACATGAAAGACAAGAATTGAGGAAATACTCTAGAAAGACTGTGTTTAAGCCGGTATTTTTTTATTCACGAAAGCGAATTTTAGAGGGTTACATACATAACCTGAGCCCCAGGGGTGCGTTTATTCGAACCAAATATAGCTGCGCTGATGGGGAGATAATTAAAATTGTTACGAGAGGCACCGACATAGAAAAAGGCTTAATGCTTAAATGCGAGGTGAAGCATTCTTCTCGATCCGGGATCGGGGTAAAATTCAAGAGTCTGTCTACGATCAAGAAGATTATCGACGACAGCGGGGGTACACGATCAGGAACCGATAGAAGAGAAATTTATACCTTAGAATTTACACCAGATAAGAGAACGGGGACGGATCGTAGAAAAGTAACGGATCGAAGAACATTCAGGTTTGTTCACCAGATCGGCTACAAGCTGAGCGCTGCTTCTAGGGATTTAAATTAGGGGCAACAGAACTCTCCGAGAAATAGAGCCACTGATATTCTATCAGAAATGAACGCATTTAAGATAAAAGCCTTTACCCACGGGTAACAAAGAAGCGATCTACCGGGGAAAAAGCACTGATCCTAACTGTTAACTCCAGCCTTTTTTAGCCTTATTTCACCACTGATCACCCACCTTGACAGAGAATTTTAAGAGATTCTGGATAAAGCGAATCGAGAAGGAGTTGTGGGGACGCTGCCAGGTTCTGAGCAGGAGGTGCGCACTGTAGAGCTCAATGAATCGCGAAATTGCACGATCAGTACCCGACTTTACTTATTGGGTTACATGAAACGCGACAACCACTCCCCGGAAATCGACAGCAAGCTCAGAGATGCTATTCACCGGTTTCAGTCTGATGCCGGACTGATGAAAGATAGCTGGGTCGGTCGGCAAACGTGGACTGCGCTGCAGGAGCTGGTTGGTTTTGAGTACCCGAGCAACCTCAGTCAATGGTTTAAGAAAATAAGCACATGGGTAAAAAATGCTGCACGGCTCTCCTACCAATACGCCCTCAGGGTATTTCCGATAGTGATGCGTGTCACTGAAATAACTAAATCAACGGTAACCATCTTGATACACAAAACATTCGCAGAATCAGATGTCCGTAGTATCGTTATAAATCGTGATCGCGACTACGACTATCGGATTTACATAAATTCTGATTGTGAGTACGAGAAAGTGAAAGCGACGGTTACAAATTTTTCAACAAAGGTAAAGTTCTTCAACACCGGCATGCGTGTACTCAGTCTGATGGTGAGCTCTTTAATTGCGGTTATCAGCAGCGTCCCCTTGGCAGGCGGCTGGTTTGGACTTATCCTGGTGTTGCTTAAGATTTATTCCCGGTTTAAGGGGTTGGGTGGAATACTTGATGAGGAGCAAGCGTTTCTTGCAGTTACCTAAAGAAAGCTTCTAAATCATTGTTTGGTCTACAATACCTTCTGCAGAAGCCAATAAGAGAACGGAGGAGTTCAAATTTTCGATGGTATTCTCCTTCATACAAATAACTGTATAAATCGTTGCCCACCGTTTCCTTTTGCCATTTTTATGTTCAAAATTGGCAAATCGTAAGCAATATCCTGCAATATGAGTTTACATCTTGCGCTGTAGCTATTTAATATATACAACATATTGTGTCTAAAACCATTGAATACATAATTTATTACTTTCTGTTACTTGATGTCTTTACTTTCTGTTTTTGTTTTGATAAAGCTTTAACATACTCTCGGACAGGATATTTTCGAACTTCTTTTACTTTTCAGTTAATTAGCCCAAGGTAGAGAAAATGAATTGTTGTCCTGTGTTAGAAAATTGCAATGTTTCATATTTAAGCGGCTTAACTATTGTAGATGTAAAATACCCTAAAGTATGTTTATGTCTGGCCGAAGGGAAACATTGTATGGTTCCTCAGTATGAGACGGTTTTCAGGGGCTTTCACGGCTTGATTTCCGGAGGAATTATTTCTAGTTTCATGTGGCTTGGCATTTTTCAAGTAGTAAAGTTTTTGCTGTAAGCAAAAGAAGAAAATATTTTTCAAAACCCCTGCGATTTCGGTTCTTATCCTTCAGAACGAGTTCCCAAACTTTATCCTGTGCCTGATAGCCTTTTCGCATATCTGCTCAAATTCCGTTATCTGTCATTTCGGTAGGCGAGGTTGAGCGTGTTCATCAACTTGCGTTTCACTGTCAGATCTTTTTCGAAAGTATGAAACCTTTCTAATGGGCCTCCGGTGAAGCTTTCTACGTTTTAACTTATGTTTTCATTGACCATGAACGATCGATTTATCATCTGATTCGTGCTTGACACAGCCATAATATATTGATATATAGATATATCGAATTGTTGATCTTCACTTCTAGACGGCGCATCCATGTCAGCCTTACCCAAGCTTAAAGACTCGGTACGCGAAGACGAAGAAAAAAGAAAGTTACAGCCGCCGGTCTTTTTAATCTCTAAACTCTTTCGGGGTTTAGTTTTCGGTTTGATCCTTTCCTATTTTATCTGGCTCGGGATAATTGCATTGATAAAATTATTTCTATCTTAAAACGCCGAAAACGGTATCAGTTGTGAATTGTTCCTCCCATTTATATGCATTAATTTCCCTAAAACATTGGCTGCCGCAATCGATAACGGATTATTATTATTGCTAAATTCAAGTAATTATATCGTTTTTTGAATTGGCATAATTTATGCTTTTTAAATCGGTGTGATGTCCATTAGGTCTTGATGTGGTTTACCTTAGTGAAATATTAAAGCAAACAAAATGATTGACAGAATAGACGACCAGCCGACTCCTGATGAAACCTTTCTCCGACGTAAGGGTATCTACCACGATCGGCGCAGCGGGAGAGACAGAAGAAGCGGATATGCAGTAATTGATCCTAGCAAAGATCGAAGAAAAAAAGAGCGGAGAAGACAAGTCAGCAGAAACTATGAATAGAGTCCATGTAACCAGCAAGGGAACATCTACATTTATTTGCCCGGATTGTCAAAACATGAAAATTGTTGATGTTTCCAGATATGTTAAATTGGATAGAACTGTTACGGTAAATGTAAAATGTCCTTGCGGGAATAAGTTCACCTCTTCTCTTAATAAAAGAAAACAATACCGAAGAAACACCAATTTAAACGGCACGTATTCACTTGTCGCTCAGGGCAATAAAGCAAAGGTCGGGCTAATGACGGTTTGTGACATATCTGTGTCCGGTTTAAAACTAAGACTGAAAGCATTCAAGGATCTGTCCCTCGGAGATTTAATGAGAGTTGAATTTTATTTAGATGACCATCATCGATCCTTTATTCAAAAGAAAGTGATCATTCGGAATATAAGGCCGCCATATATTGGTACTGAATTTTTGCCTAGCGAAAACATCGGCAGGGCTTTGGGTTTTTACCTGTTTTTTAGCTAGGTTCCCAATTGAAAATTTATCCATGACGACTTTTTAAAACTAATTTTTTGGATGGGCCTTAGGCAGTTACAGCCGATCTAGTTAGGCAGAGCAAAATAATGGCTCTGCCTTTTTTGTTGAGCCAAACTATGAAAAAGGAATCATTTCTACTCCCGAAGGAAAAATTTTAAAAACCAATTATTGATCATTCCCAAAATTATGTGATATGCATTATCTATCCTAATTCGCGCCGCGGCGGAATCCCGGGGAAGCATCCGATCAAAATGTTCCCGTTCAAATATAGAAACTAATAATTTTCAGGGAGCAGACCAGCATGGGACTTAATACCAAGTGGAAATTATTTGGGCCAAAATGCGCACGGTGCAATGCCAAGATACCAGAGACAGATCTTCAAAATGCACTTTCGTATGACACATGGGTCGGGCAATTGTACTGCAAAAAATGCCGCGGTGAAGGGGCTTATGAAGACCGCTGCTCCATTTGTAACAACGGCAGAATGAGGGAAATCGAGGATAGAGAATATAAGCAAGACGAGTTCGTGAAAATGCACAAAAAGTGTCTTAACTACCTGCTAAATGACTGGAAGTACAAATTAGGCAGCTTCTATGACGCCACAATCAAAAATTTTAACTCATCCATTCAGTCGTCTCGGTAATCATAATAAATTGTCATTTATGAAATTACTGCCTATCTGTGAAAAAATCCAACTATTCATAATGCCTAAAATTTTTCAAAAAGAATAGCACATCGTTAAACAAGATTTAGTTGTGACCCTGGGAACGCCGTATTATTCAATTGAGTCGACGTCGGCGAGATGAGAGGGTAAGCAACGGGTGTTGATGAAAAATCAGGATGGCCGGCGCAAAGGCGATCTGAACATAAGGAGACTTGATTAATGTTTAAGAGTGGCACAAAAGTGCATTGTTTTGTCATAATTAGCCTTGTTTCTTTTATTTTATTCCTTGGCGTATTCCCCTCCCCGTCCATTGCAACAACCATTCGTGCAGTGACATTTGCAGAATTGCTGAAATATTCTGAATTTGTGTTCGAGGGCCGGGTAGTGGCAGTTGAGACAGGAATATTTTCCGGAAGTCACCTCCCACGAACCTGCGTTATGTTCGAAATCATCGAGGTAATTAAAGGAGAACACTACGACAATTCGGTTGATCTGTGTTTCATGGGCGGCATCAGTGGAAAGTACACTGTGCAGGTAACCAACATGCAATATCCAAAACTTGGCGAAAAAGGTATTTACTTTGTGAAATCACTGACCCGCAGCTATTCCAACCCGCTTTATGGATGGAAGCAAGGTCACTTTTTGATTGAAACGGATCCTAATACCGCGAGAGAATACGTAATGACCGCCGGCCGGCAGCCGGTGGCAGGATTAACCCTGGAAGCAGCACCATTCACTGCTTTGAGTACAGGTGTAGCACGTGGTGTTCAGACTACAGGTCCATTACAAAAGGCCAAGGCATGGACCGTTGAAGAATTTAAGCGAAATCTGCGTTCAATGCTGGAGGCTGAGAAATGAGGTGCCTCTCATTCGCAATTGGTCTTTTCGTCGTCGTATTTTCAACTCCAGCCGGTACGTATGTGACTAATGGAAATACGTGGCCAGAGGCAAGAACTGTGTTTCACGTAGATATTCCCGGTGCTGATGGACTATGGGATAACGCATTCGAGACAGCCTTGTTTAGATGGAATGACGCTGCGAATTTTGAATTTCGCATAGTCAGAAATAGCTATGGGGATCCATGCAGCGATCCGAATGTTAAGGCGGCTAAGAATGGTGTTGCATTTTACGATAGCATCTGCGGAACAGACTGGTCAGAGGAGATTGCTATTTCCATAACTTGGATCGCCAATAATACGAACGAGATAGTTCAAGCCGGTGTATTATTTAACAGCGAGGAGGACTGGGGCGTCTACTCCGGACCGTACTGGAGAGATCCTTATTTCGGTATTAATGATTTCAGACGTATTGCTGTTCATGAGTTGGGGCATTGTTTGGGGCTGAGCCACGAGGACTCTGTGGCGGCTATCATGCAGAGTCAGGCGGGAGACATAGAATTCCCGACGGCCGACGATATCGCCGGCGTAAATTTTCTATATCCTATTCCCGCTGTAAATCCACCTGATCCTTCATCGGATAGCCCTCAAGACATTCCTGGGGAGGGTGTATCAACCGATGTTGGAGATGGGGGCCGCAATGGTGTAAACAACGCAGTCGGCGATGACAGTGGCGGTGACAGTGGCGGCGGTGGCGGCGGCGGTGGCTGCTTCATTACGGTCATTACCGCAGACTAAATCAAAGCAGTTTGAGCACCTCGACCAGTTGATAGGTGACTGATCGCGGCAGTTGTGAGGAACTATCAGGAAGATGATACTGAAAAGATTCATGCTCCGGTTAATTTTTTGCTTTGTTTTGATTGCGACTGCACTCGCCCAGAGTACGTTGCACGCTCAGGCGGGATTCGATGACAATCGGGTGATGCTGCAAGGGTTTTATTGGGAGTCCTATCGACACGGACATCCGGATAAATTTCCGAGCTTTGGCCCCAAGAAATGGTACGTCATCGTACGGGAGCAAGCTTCCGCCATTCGTGAAGGGAGATTCGATCTCATTTGGCTTCCCCCTCCGTCATATGCAGGCGAAATCAGCGCGGGATATAACCCGAAAGAGTATTTCAACCTGAACAACAGCTACGGCGACTTTCAACAACACCGATCGATGCTGGTGACCCTATTACAGAACGGCATCGAACCCGTCGCCGACATCGTCATCAATCACCGTGATGGTCGGCAGAGATGGGCTGACTTCAAGAATCCTGATTGGGGCACGTGGGCAATAACCAGAAGCGACGAAGCTTTCACGAATCCAACCTCGGACGTCTTCGAGACTCCAATAGACCAAAGAGGTGCGGAAGAAGAACGCCCTGATGGGTACTCACAAGGTGTGGGGACCACTTATCAGTATCCATCCTTCAGGGATATTGACCATACGAACACAGCGGTTCGCCGTGATATTGTCAAGTATCTCCTACAGCTCAAATCCATGGGCTACCGAGGGTGGCGCTATGACATGGTTCACGGGTATCATGCCAAATGGATCGCGGTGTATAACAGGGTGACGCTTCCGACCTTTTCCGTCGGCGAATATGATTGGAGTGACCATCCTGCGCAGCGAGGCTGGATTTGGCATACGGCAACTGCACCGAGCGATCTGAGGACGTCAAGCAGCGTGTTCGACTTTAGTTCGTTCTTTGCGCTTAGGGATAATAAAGGCAGGTATACCGCCTTGTATGGATACGGCAATGGTATCGGAATGGTCGGTGATACAACCGGCGGACATCCATGGAAAAACAAGGCCGTCACCTTTTTGGAGAACCATGACACCGGTTATCGCACCAATGAGGATGGTTCGCCCCAGGAGCACCATAAATTCGACAGTTTTCTAAATGATTGGCAGGTCGAACATGGTTATGCATATATCCTGACGCACCCGGGAGTACCTTGTGTGTATTGGAAGCATTACTTCGATTGGGGTACTGATCTGCGGCTCAAAATAAAGGCTTTGATCAATGCCAGGAAGGTTGCCGGCGTACACGCGGGGAGCACAGTGCATACGCAAAATAACGCCCGTGAGAAGGGCGTTTACGCGGCGTTGATTGTGGGTAGAGATGCGGAATTATATGTCCGCATTGGTGGGAATGACATGGATTGGCAACCGTACTATTCTGACTATCATAGCTACCGGGAATACGCGCACGGCGCCGGGTGGAAGGTCTGGGTTAAACTGGCAGGAAATCCCGACGTACAGCAAGCGCCTCTTAAAGCTGCCTTACCCATTCCCAGCTATCAAGAGCCACAACGCATCGAGGTGCCGGATGAGGTGCTAAATTGATGCCAGTGGCAGGAAGTGTGACCTATCAATGAACTAAAGTCCAGCATCGCGTGATTTTTCGATCGACGACGTCTACCGATGTAAAGCCGGTCCTATCCATTATTGTTCTTACGTTTGATTTCTACTTCGACATCTCTCGACTGTTGACCCGACTGAAACGCCTGTGATATTCGATTGATATATAATATTTTCAGTAAGTTGAAATACCCGAAAGAAATTTCAGATCTCGAAAAGTGCCAAATCGCCATCAGATTCTGTAAATATCACAGGTTTCCGGTGACCTTTGACAATCTCAATGTATTTGTAACTGTCAGGCATTTGCTCTGTATTGACGAACCTGATATTAAAATACTGAGATCATTACCGTGAAATAATATTAGGATGATACCTATAATTTAAGGATTGGTAACCATGCCCCAAAGATGCCAAAACAAAAGAGGCCAATCTTTTATCTCATCCTGTTTCTCATGTTTTATTCTGTTTACGGGTGGATTTTTCCAGGCATACTCGGTCATCCCGGGGTCACCTGGACAAGAGTCATCACATCTTCTTCCATTGAGATCATATTGGGCCTGTTTGGCAATTATTAGCAGACTGGGGTAGGCGTTATCGCAGCGTTTTTTATGTTTTTGGGCATTGCCCAGGGATTTGGTGTTCAGGAATCGATTATCAAAACCTTCACCGGGATATTTGCTAAACGTAAAACCCTGGTTCCACAAACGGCGGTAGTGACTTCGATGGCGATTGCGAGCTGTAGTGGATCGGGAGCAGCGAATGCCGCTATTACCGGGCAGTACACGATACCTTTGATGAAAAGAACGGGATTTCACGCTCTTCACGCTGGTGCTGTGGAAGCGTCATCTTCGCTGGGCGGTCTGCTCATGACACCTGTCATGGCAGTTGCCGGTTTCCTCATGGCTGACTTCTTAGGCGTGACTTATTTCGAGGTTATCGCTCGAGGATATGCGCCGGCTGAGGTATGATGTTCTATAATACCCTGCCCCTTTACGGCGCAATTCTGGGAGCGGCCTTGCTCGGTGAGCCTCTTGGAATGATCCATTATTTCTCTGGAGGGCTGATCATCGCCGGAGGACTATGGGGCACACTGGGCAAGGAGAACCGGCGCAGTAAAGAAAGGTAGAGATAGGTTCTCCTTGGTTTGTAAAAGTGTCTCTATGATCTTGAGGGTAAAATAAGACCTGCAATCTTAATGTGCATCCCAATACCTCCCGCCGCTACCGGTTTCAGCAAGAATACCAGCAAAAATCCCAGTATACTGACCGCGGTGCAGATCCAGATGGCCCCGGCATATGCGCCGGTAATGTCAAAAACATATCCTGCCATAACCGGACCCAAGGCACCGCCAAGGTTACCGCTGAACATCGTGATACCGAAAAGCG
>WOR8_10002483_pt1 | contig 18241 bp, 15 predicted proteins | sample DeeMarSeWOR38_10_FD_19890 | JGI IMG/M metagenome (IMG submission 19890)
GGATATGGATTTTGGTGAATACCTTTGGATGTTCCTCGGCGACCTCTGCATCCAACTCGATCTCAAAGCGGTTTATTTTCTCGCGCATTTTCTGTAGAATAGCGGCGACATCTGCACCGGTGCAACCACCAAGTCCAACCAGTATCAATTCTTTTGGCCTGGTTGCCGCATTACAGCCGCCGAAATCTTCCGGTCCATCCATAGCAACCCAATTATTGCTGGCCGCTCTTCCGATAAACGTTATTCCACTAACCTGCACCACATTCGCTTTCATGTTTAAGCCTCTTCGTTTCTAATCCTGTTTTCTGTATACCGATACAAGGAAAGAGGTAAACTATATTCAATATAAATACGCGTTTTCTCTTTCCTCCTGATCTGGACATTTACTTTTTGTAGCCGGCTATTGTCCGGAAGCGAACAGAATTCCCATAAGTGCGAAATAGATTGTGCTGATGCGGGGATTACACAATAATGGACATCCTGTACCGAGTCTGGACATGTATTTTCCGATTAAGAAACCGATCAACGCACCAATCAAACCACCGGCCACCATCATAATCATGGCTCTCTTCCTTTCAAGTAAATATTATTGAAACGCCCGCCAATGCCATCCCGCTTAAGATTTATCTTGCGTACGGGTACCTGTCTGGAGTTACAGGACAGACTCCCGAATACCTCGAATAAACTCACGGCGACATCAAACGCGCTTTTTCAAAATGCTGTCTGATATACAGATGTGTAATTGCTTGGAAAGATACAAAATCAGTCATGCCGGTAAATTTTTGCCTGCTCCTCACCCCGCAAAACCCGCAGTGCCCCCAAAGCCAGCGCGCGCATTTCCTGTTCACCGGGTACTATATGAACCGGAGCAATAAACTCGACCGAATCTTTGATCAGTTTAACGAACCGTTCACTTTTTGCCATACCTCCCGTCAGCGCGATTGCGTCGATCTTGCCTCTGGCAACTGTTGCCAGAGCGCCGATCTCCTTGCTTACCTGATAGGCCATCGCATGATATATCAGACCCGCCTGTTCATCGCCGTCCTGCACCTGCTCTTCAACAATACGCATATCCTGTGTACCCATATAGGCCACCATCCCACCATGGCCCTTTACCAGCTTTTTCATTTCGGCCAAGGTGTATTCACCCGAAAAGCAGGCCTTTATCAGATCTCCGACAGGGACTCCTCCACTTCGCTCCGCGCTGAATGGACCGTCCCCATCCAGGCCATTGTTCACATCGACCACCCGGCCGCTTTTATGCAGACCGACGGTTATTCCCCCGCCCATATGTGCAATAATAAGGTTCAGCATGTCATACTTTTTATTCAGTTTCCTGGCAATATCGCGTGCCACAGCCTTTTGATTCAGAGCATGAAAAATACTTTTACGCTTGATCAGCGGCATTCCCGATATTCTTGCATAGGGTTCCAGTTCATCAACCACCACCGGATCAACGATAAAAGCTTCGCATCCGAGCGATTTACTTATTGCATAAGCGATCAGACCGCCGCAATTGGAAGGATGATCACCCATTACGCCCCGTTTCAGATCTGCCACCATCTGGTCATTTACCGTGTAAGTACCCCCTTCGATCGGATAAATTAATCCCCCTCTGCCCACAACCGCGTGAATTTTTGAAAAATTTACGCCGCGTTCGCGCAGCACCCGAACGATAATCTCCATCCGGTAGAGATCCTGATCCGAAGCCTTATTGAACCGGGATAGATCTTCGATGCGATGACCGATGTTCTCATCCAACAGTTCATCTTCATCGTAATAAAGGGCAATTTTGGTCGAGGTGGATCCCGGGTTTATCACCAGAATATTTGCATCTGATATATCGGGCATAGTTACCTCAGCTTGCTTTAAGGGCGGTTAAGATGGAAAGGAATTTAGATTCATCAGAATCTGCCCGTGAGGTCAATACGATCGGTGCGGCCGCACCGACAATTATTCCGGCAACCTTCGCATTACCCAGTACAGTCAGCGCTTTATAAAACGCATTACCGGTCTCGATGTTTGGAACGATGCAAATGTCGGCGTCACCGCCTACCCGGGTCTCAAGCCCCTTCACCTGGCAGGACCATGCTGAAAACGCATTATCCACAGCCAGCGGACCATCTATTATGGCACCTTTGATTTGTTTGCGTTCACCCATTTTAGCGATGATCGCAGCATCGACCGAAGAGGGAATTCCTTCTGGATTGACTTTCTCAACGGCGGAGATGATTGCCACTTTTGGATCTTCACAACCCAGACGATGTGCGGCCTGAATGGCATTTTCTGTTATCGCGATTTTTACATCTAAATCGGGCGCCACATTTATCGCGGCATCCGACATCATAAAAATCTTATGGTAAGCCGGACTCTCAAATACAGCAAGATGGGAGATCACCTTCCCCGAACGCAGCCCGTTATCCTTATCAAGCACAGCTTTTAAGAATGCAGCGGTTCCGCACAATCCCTTCATTAATACCTGAGCATGTCCCTCCCGTACCAGACCGACTGCTTTTCTCACGGCCTCAGCTTCTCCATCTGCGCCGATCACTTCATAATGTCGCGGATCAAATCCACGTTTCTTCATCACTTCTATGATACGTGATTTGTTGCCGATCAATGCCGCCTCCGCGAGACCCATTTCCCGGGCCTTTTCAAGTGCGATCAGGACATCTTCAGCCTCTGCAAGTGCCACTGCAATCCTGGGTGTTTTTTTAGCTTTAACCTCATCCAGAAGCGCTGCAAAATTTTTCAACATGGAAGATCCTTATTGATAGAAGTTACCTGCCAGTGTAATCCTTTTATCGGAACTGCGTTTCGACTCAACCAGAGCGTTTTTGGATGCGGTGACCAGTCCACCTGCTGTAACAGCATGTTCCGGAAATCCAGCGATTCCAATTGAGACATCGATGTTTAACTTTTTTTCGGTAAACCTGTTCTTTTTGATGATGTCATAAAGTTTCCTGGTACAGCCATCGGCTTCCTCCAACGAATGTCCGGGCAGCGTGATGATCACCTCGTCCGCTCCGAACTGGCTAATAGCATCATAAGTTCTTAAGCTGTTTCTTAGTACAGCAATTAATTCTTTCATTAATTCTCTGCATGTCTGGTCACCAAAACTTGTCAGCAATTGATCGAATTTTACAACATCAATCAGAATAAGCGATAATTTCTCCCCCTGACGGTTGGCCTTTGCCAGTGATTCATCCAGCCGGTTATAAAAGATATCGTATATAATCGCGCCCGTTTCGCGATCGCGATCACTCCGGTGTTCCAGTGCAGCTAACAAATTTGTCTTGAGGATCGTCACCGATATGATTTTAGCATACAACTGTGCCAGCAACTGGTCATCGGGACTGAAATGATTTGTATTCTGGCTATCCAGATGCAGATAGCCAACCGGCTGTTTATTCGTCATCAGCGGCAGGCAATAGCAGGACCGGAAAGGATGTTCAAGTTGATAGGCGGCCGCCACAGGATCATTGCGGTCGGCGTCAGAAATCAATAGCGGATTTTCCTGCCAGAGAAATTCCCGGACTTTTGAATTAACATCCTTCCGGCGGTAATTTTTACAAAATTGCCAGGAAAGGCCGTGAGAGTTTACAATCTCCAGGCGTTCATTCCCCGGTTGCAAACGGATCACCGCACTGGTTTGACAGCTGGTTTTCTCATAAAGAATCTGTGTAATATTATGCAGAATACGTTCCATCTGCTGTTTTCCGGAGAGGTCATCCAGGATCCGGATGGTCTCCACCATGCAATTGGTCAATGAATCAAAAACTTTTTTTGCCATGACCTGCTCCTTATATATTCGCATACGGGCAGCAGCGGTCTGATAGCTATTTACGTAGATAGTTTTGATGAACATTCCGGATCAGATTCAGTCTTTTCTCGGCCAGGTGGGCCGCTGCTTCAACCGTAGTAATATTTTCTGAATCCGAAATGCGGTAAACTTCCATTAAAATATTATATATATTTTTCACTTTTTTGGTGACCCGATCGCTGCTGTATTCATTGATTACTTCAAAAAATACATTGGTCACGCCCCCGGCATTGATCAGATAATCCGGCGCATAGAGTATGTTTTTCTCTTTGAGCTTTTTACCATGTACAGTTTCATCCAGAAGCTGATTATTTGCACCGCCGGCGATAATCGAAAATTTCATTCTTTTTATCGTGTCATCATTAACAATGGCGCCAAGAGCACAGGGGGCAAAAACCTCGGCATCCACTTCGTAAATTTCATTGCCGGCGACCCCTTTCGCCCCAAAGTCTGAAACAACCCGATCCACTTTGTCTTCAAAAATATCGGAAATGATGAGTTCAGCACCTGCTTCCTGCAGCATTTCACATAAAGAATAGCCGACATGACCTGCCCCCTGCACAGCAACCTTGATTTCTTTAAGATTATCCCTTTTAAGCCGGTATTTTACACTGGCTTTGATACCTTCAAATACGCCAAGTGCAGTGAAGGGTGAGGGATCTCCACTGCCCCCGAATTCTACCGGCAGACCAGCGACAAAATTTGTTTCCATTTTAATCTGTTCCATATCTTCCACCGAAGTGCCCACATCTTCAGCGGTAATATATCGACCTCCGACGCTCTGCACGAAACGTCCGAAAGCGCGAAACAAGGCTTCACTTTTATCCTTATTCGGATCACCGATGATAACCGCCTTTCCTCCGCCAAGATTCAGGCCGGCCGCGGCATTCTTGTAAGTCATTCCACGTGACAGACGCATGGCATCGAAGATAGCTTCCTCTTCCGATTCAAACGGCCACATCCGGCAGCCTCCAAGTGCCGGTCCGAGAATTGTATTGTGAATGGCAATTACAGCGCGTAAGTTTGTCGTTTCATCATGACACAAGACGATCTGTTCATGTCCGTACTTCGTAATCGTGTCAAAAATTTTCATATGCAATCCTCCTTGAATATTACATCACCCTAAAAGATCACAGACATCAAAGAGAAAGTAATAATTTTCTCATCAAGGGAATCTCTCAGCTCACCCTTATAGATTGACATATTTTCCCTCTTTCCCCTTCGATGTTTCAGACGCTCAATTTCTAAATTGGGAAAAATTTCACCTTATAGCGCTCTGGGTTTCTAATATGCCGATAATTATGCACTATGAATTGTCCCGCGTGTCTTTATGCTGAGTCTGCCTTCACGCTGTTTTCAATTAGGTAACCGATTTATTATATTGTGATCGTACCACTTTCAAATCAAAATGCATCCTTATTCTGCGCTTGATTTTATTCTGTACCTGCCTTCATGCTGCTCATTTGTTACAACCGGTTGATCCTGCGATGAAATTCAGCAATCGGACAACAAAGGGGACTTTGTACATCCTCCCCTGCCACAGATCACTTTTCATTTTTCTGTGCATCCAGTACTGCGATAGCGGTCATGTTTACAATATCATTGACCTCGCAGTTCCGCTGTAAAACGTGAATTGACTTGCTGACACCCATCAGGATCGGACCAATAGCTTCAGCACCTCCAATTCTGTTCATCAGTTTATATGCAATATTTCCAGACTCGAGATTGGGAAAAATGAGCACATTAGCCCGCCCTTTGAGTTGATTAAAATCATAGGTACCATTCAGTATCTGGGGCACGACAGCCGTATCGGCCTGCATTTCACCATCGACAATAAGATCCGGCCGGCGTTCTCTAACAATCTGTGCCGCCCGTGCCACTTTCTGTGCCAGCGGGTGACGGACACTGCCAAAGTTGCTGAAAGAAAGCATGGCAATACGGGGTTCGACATCAAATTGTCTGGCTTCGTCCGCGGCCATAATTGCAATCTCGGCCAGCTCGTCCGCGGTTGGCTCAATATTAACGGTGGTATCAGCAAAGAACATTACATCATTTTTGAATACCATCATATAAAGTCCCGCCACCACTTTTAGGTCTTTTTTTAGTGGGATTGCCTGCAAAGCTGGTCTTATGGTATCAGGATAGTGATAATTGACGCCGGCAATCATACCGTCGGCGTCTCCCATACTGACCATCATGGAACCAAATAAACGCCAGTTTCCACGCAATTGTATCTTTGCCTCCGACAGGGTCATCCCCTTACGAGCCCTCATCCTGTAAAATTCTACCGCATATTTCTCACGGTCCGGACTGGATGCAGGATCGATGATGGTAACCGTACTTAAATCAACTTTGATTTCCGCTGCCAGTTTCTTGATCTGATCCGGCGTACCGAAGATTATTGGCTGGGCGATGCTCTCATCGGTAATTATCTGACAGGCACGCAGGATTTTCGGCTCCCATCCTTCCGGAAAAACAATCCGCTTCGGCGCTTTTTTCGCCTTATTGATCACCACCCGCATGATTTCGCGTGATTTACCTAACAGGCTTTCGAGCTGTTCCCGGTAGGCATCAAAATCACTGATCGGCTGTCTGGCCACACCGGAGTCAACCGCAGCTTTCGCAACCGCACTGGCTTCCCAGATCAGGACCCGGGAGTCAAACGGTTTCGGTATGATGTACTCCTTCCCGAAGTGGATGGGGACATCCCCGTATGCCTTGATGACAGAATCAGGAACATCTTGTTTAGCCAATTCAGCCAGCGATTTAACCGCTGCGATTTTCATCTCGTTGTTAATGGCGGTTGCACGAACATCGAGAGCGCCCCGGAAGATAAACGGAAATCCAAGCACGTTGTTGACCTGATTGGGAAAATCGGAGCGGCCTGTTGCCATGATCAGGTCCTCGCGCACACTGATCGCATCGTCATAGGTTATCTCCGGATCAGGATTGGCCATAGCCATGATAATCGGCCTGTCCGCCATGCTGCGCACCATGTCCTTGGTAACCATATTAGCTACTGAAACACCGGCAAAGACATCGGCATCTTTCATGACTTCCGCCAGATCCGCCGGGCTATCGCCATTGGCAAATCGTTGCTTGTACGGATTCATACCCTCTTTTCTGCCCACGTAGCATAATCCCTTGGTGTCGATAAGGTACAGATTTTCTTTCCTGACACCGACTTTAACATATAGGTCAGCACAGGCGATTCCGGCTGCGCCCGCGCCACAGAAAACGACCTTTACATCCTCGATCTTCTTCTTTTGCAATTCAAGGGCATTGAGCAAAGCGGCAGCGGAAATAATCGCTGTACCATGCTGATCGTCATGAAATACCGGAATATTCATCAGTTCTTTCAATTTTTCTTCGATATAAAAGCATTCCGGAGCTTTGATGTCTTCCAGGTTGATCCCGCCAAACGTCGGTTCGAGGAGTTTAACCGTCCGGATGATCTCGTCCGGATCTTGGGAATCGATTTCAATATCAAACACATCGATGTCGGCAAATCTTTTAAATAAAATACCTTTTCCCTCCATCACGGGTTTTCCGGCCAGTGCACCAATGTTGCCGAGCCCCAACACAGCGGTTCCGTTTGAGACCACCGCCACCAGGTTCCCGCGGGCAGTGTACTCAAAAGCCTTGTTCGGATCTTTCTCGATCTCACGGCATGGTTCAGCAACTCCCGGGGTATAAGCCATGCCAAGGTCGCGTTGTGTCGTACATGGTTTACTCGAAATAACTTCGATCTTACCTTTCCTTCCCTGGCTGTGATATTGTAATGCATCTTCTTTTCGAATCATTCTAAAATTCCTCCATGAAAAAATGTTGAACCGGATAAATCCAGCTGGTTTATGAAAACTTTATATTTAACTCATCCATTTTACGGTACAGCGAAGACAAACTGATTCCTAAAATTGTTGCCGCTTCCTCCTTATTCAAAGCTGTTTTCTGCAGAATTTTCCGAATGTGCTCCCGTTCGAAATAGGCAACCGCGTCTTTCAGACGGTAAGGGATTTCATCTTCGGGCTCGATATTTGTCATCATCGGCGGGAGATCAGATCTGGTAATAAAATTACCCTCAGTTAATATAATTGCACGTTCAATAACATTTTCGAGTTCCCGGATACCGCCTTTCCAATCATGATTGCGTAAAATACGCATGGTGGCATTATCCGCACCCTTTACGTGCCGGTTTAATTCTCGATTGTACTTCTCGATAAAATGCTGGATCAGCAACGGGATATCTTCTTTCCGATCGGTAAGCGATGGTAACTGAATTTCAATCACATTCAACCGGTAATAAAGGTCTTCCCTGAAATTCCCCCGCTCCACCTCCTTAGCCAGGTCCCGATTTGTCGCAGCGATGATTCTGACATCCATCTTTAATGAATTGGTAGCCCCGACCGGATAGATTTCCCCTTCTTCGATTGCCCGCAGCAGTTTCACCTGCAGTGGCAGCGGAATATCGCCGACTTCATCAAGAAAAAGCGTACCCTGATTGGCAATCTTGAAGTAACCATCCTTATCCCCGATTGCACCGGTAAATGAACCTTTTTTGTGACCGAAGAATTCACTTTCCATCAGGGTGCCGACGATAGCACCGCAATTAATGGCAACGAATCGCTTATTTTTACGGGGGCTGTTGAAGTGAATGGCGCGGGCGACCAGTTCTTTACCTGTTCCACTTTTTCCTGTGATGATCACATTTCCTTTCGTTGAACTCACCTTCTTTATGAGATGGAAGACATCCTGCATTCCCGGACTGTTGCCGATTATATTGCTGAAGTTATATTTCTCTTCGACCTCCTTGCGCAGTGCAAGATTTTCCAGAGCAAGCTCTTTGTGCTCCAGCAGGCGTCTGACTTTCAGAATCAGATCATCAAAATCGAATGGTTTAAGTATATAGTCAAATGCGCCCATTCGCAGCGCTTCAATTGCCGATTCAACCGAGGCATGAGCCGTAATAATGATTACCGATGTCTGCGGGCACATTCCAAAAGTACGCTTTACCAGTTCCATCCCGTCCATTCCCGGCATTTTCAAATCAGTGATCAATATATCAAAATCTTCATTGCTTAGCAGATCCAGTGCTTCCTTACCGGTCGCGGCCATAGTTGTCTCATGACCTTCATCGTTGAGCACCAGGGATACAGATTCCCGGATGGTTTTTTCATCATCAACAACAAGTATTTTTGCTTTCATGCTTTCCGCTCAATTTCCTCCAATAATGGTATTATTACCTTGAAGTTGCTGCCTTTTTTCAGTTTGCTCTCGACCCTGATTTCCCCATTCATTTTTTTAATCAGGCCATAGCTGACCGTCAATCCCAAGCCGGTCCCCTTGCCGACTTCTTTGGTAGTATAAAAAGGTTCAAATATCTTGTTCAGATTTTCTTCCGGAATTCCCGCGCCCTGATCTTTGATATCGATTTCGATTGTACCGTTTACGGAAGCGGTGGAAACCTCGATATTATCCCCGTACCCCTCCGAGGCATCAACGGCATTTATCAGGATGTTCAGACATACCTGCAGAACATGGTCGGCAACCACGACGGTCCGCGGTAGATTTTCTTCCAGGTTGAGCAGATAATTGATATTTTTTGAGCGCCGGTCATATCGGACAATACCCACCGCCGAGTTTACCAATTCATTTATGTCGGTCAGGGCAACCTTCTGTGAAGATGGTTTGCTGAAATCCACCAGTTCGCGTACAATCCTTGATATCCGATCAATATTTTTCAGGATATTATTCACATACTCAATTGTTTTTTCGTCCTGTGTTTTCCTTTTGATCACCTGAGCCATCGATGATATACTGGTAAGTGGATTGCCGATTTCATGTGCTATTCCTGCTGCCATGAGCCCCAATGACGCCATTTTTTCCTGGTGAGTGATCTGTGTTTGTGCACCCTGTAATTCTTCGGTGCGTTTGCGTATCCTGTTTTCCATATCCTGATAGGACTCCTGTAATTTCTGGCGCATCAATTCAAATTCATTGGCAAGAATTCCTATCTCGTCATTACTGGGCAGTGCGATGCGGTTATTCAGATCACCCCGTCTGATATTCTGAACGGCTTTAATCAGTTGGTGCAGCGGTGTAGTGATCTGTCTGGAATAGAAGATGGCCAGCCCGACAAGGATGAGGGCCAGTAACAGGTTTGCGAGCAGAATTTTATCCCTGAAAGACCTTAGTTCTGTATAAAAGGACTGTACATCGATTTGAGTTTTCATAACCATTCCGGGAAACTGTAATCTTGAATATGCAAAAAACATACCTGACTTTTCATCAAAGGTATCCCAGATTTCTTTATTTTCGAAAGTATTATATCTATTCTCCAAAAACCACTTCCCATCCGATGACAGCACATAGCCGAGGTTTATGAAAACGATGCTGTGCTGCATTTCCGGAACAGAACTGGTAAGAAGATTTGCCAGCCTGTCCAGTGCTAAATATCCTCTCACGACTACGCCGTTCCCGGCGTGATATTCGAGGAATGGATACTCAGCAAATTCCTGCCTTTTTTTCCCCGGCGGAAGCTGCCAGAGCGAATCCGATCCGTCATACCGGACAAGCGCATCAAATGCAAGACCCATCTGTTCCGGCCATAAACTGCTGTCATCATGATCCGGCTTATTATAAGCCAGAATCTGCTGTGCATAATCCAGGTATGTATTAATCTCGTTGACATAACTGCGGTTGACGGCATGCAGTTTGTTGAGATTGATCCGCGTCAGCATATCCTTGTTCAGAATATAACCGAGTATGCTGAAAATGAGCAGGGGAGAGAAAGAAAAAGCAATGAAATAGACGACAATGCGGGAATTTAAACCTCTAAAAATATCAGATTTTTTTGATAGATCCATGATACCAAATGCTGCGGTGAATACAATTTTTCTTAAATTTGAGAAAATATATCTCTTTTTTAAGATTATTGCAATATTTCAGGGAAATGAGAAAGAAATTGCATTTTTAAAATTGATTGTTTACTTTTAATTGAAGCTACCGAAAGTGTTAGTTATACATAAAACTTTAAGGAGGTTTAAATGCGTTACAAGATTATGATCTTCAGTTTGTTGGTAGTTTTTGTTGTAGCATTCGCGAGTCTGGCGGGCAGCGGTGACAAAGATTTTAAATATGTCGGCTCCAAAAAATGCAAGACCTGTCATAATTCGGAAAAGAATGGTGCTCAATATAAAATCTGGTCTGAGAATGCCCATGCCAAGGCATTTGAATCGCTCAAAGGCGATGCAGCAAAGGAAAAAGCAAAAGCTGCCAAGGTCGAGGGCGATCCCACTAAAAGTGAAGTTTGCCTCGGTTGTCACAGCACCGCTGGTACCAAGAAAAATGTCGATAAGGACTATGATGTCACAGAGGGTGTAGGTTGCGAAGCGTGTCACGGTCCCGGAAGCGACTATAAGAAAATGAGCACGATGAAAGTGCGTAAAGATGCTGTTGCTGCCGGCATGGTATTAGCAGATGAAAAGACCTGCACGAACTGCCATAAAGCTGACACGCCGGGACATAAGGGCGGTTTCACCACCTACGAAAAAGAATACGCAAAAATAGCTCATCCCGTTCCTGCAGAAAACGACCGGCGCCAGAAATAGTGGCATTTTATCTTATGATCTCCTAAAGCCGCCGTCTGGCGGCTTTTTTTATGTAAAAATCGCTTGCATCATTGCGGCAGCTCGTATAAAATGTTTGGCAAGTATTACCGAACGCATTCCACTGCGGATTTCAACCACAAAACCCATTAAGTTTACCAGTATTTAGCGGGAAACATAAGTGTATGGAACATTTTGGCTTCTGGTCTATTCTACCACCCCTTGTTGCTATTCTGCTGGCAATTCGAACCCGGCAGGTCTTTATTTCACTGTTATTTGGAATCTGGTTCGGGTGGATTATTCTTTCGGATGGAAATCTGCTGTCAGGAACCCTGAACACCATTCAGGGATTGGTTGATGTATTCAAAGATGCCGGAAACACGCGAACGATAATGTTCAGCTCACTGGTCGGTGCGCTCATTGCCTTCGTGCAGCGATCCGGCGGAGTCGAAGGTTTTATCCATACCGTAAACCGTTTTCTGCAGAGAATGGAAGAAAAGTCGCAACGGAGCCCGCGTGTCACCGTTCAGATGCTGGCCTGGCTCACCGGTGTACTGATCTTTGTCGAATCGAGTATTAATGTCCTTACCGTAGGAGCGATTTTCCGACCAATCTTTGATAAATTAAAAATACCAAGAGAAAAACTCGCCTATATCGCCGATTCCATTTCCGCCCCCACCTGTATTCTGATCCCTTTAAATGCCTGGGGTGCATATATTATGGGCCTGTTAATCGCCCAGGGTATCGGTAATCCGCTTTCCGTAATGATCCGTGCTTATCCTTTGAATTTTTATCCGATGTTCGCCATGATTATCGTTTTATTTGTAATTCTCACCCAAAAAGATATCGGCCCGATGAAGAAAGCCGAACAGCGGGCACGCAAAGAGGGAAAAGTAATACGCGACGGAGCCACACCAATGATATCATCCGAGATAATCAGCCTGAACACAAAAGATGGTACCAAGCCGCGTGGATTCAATATGATCATACCCATTGCTGTTATGGTCGGTATGATGCCGATCGGACTCATCTATACCGGATGGGGGGGAACATCCGATTTTAATGTCTATCCATGGTACGAGCAGATCTTTATAGCAATCGGAGAAGGTTCAGGATCAACGGCTGTCTTATGGGCGGTCTTGAGTTCAATCGTTGCCGGTGCCGTGCTCTATCGGATCCAGAAAATTTTTCGCCTCCAGGAAATCATCGATCTGATCTTCAAGGGGATAGGCGGTTTGATCCCGCTTGCGCTCCTGATGATGCTCGCCTTCGCTATCGGCAAAGTTTGTCGTGATCTGGGAACCGGCATTTATACGGCCGAAATATCAAAATCCTGGCTGAGTCCGAGTCTGGTACCTCTGATCGTCTTTTTAGTGGCCAGTTTTATTGCCTTCTCGACCGGAACATCATGGGGGACGTTTGCAATCATGATTCCGATCGGACTTCAGATGGCTCAGATAATGGATGCGAGCATATATCTGACAATTGCGGCAGCCCTAGGAGGTGGGGTATTCGGTGATCACAGCTCTCCGATTTCCGACACGACGATCATATCATCGATGGCCTCCGCCAGTGATCATATTGACCATGTAAAGACACAGTTGCCCTACGCCCTGATTGCAGGTTTATTTGCGGCTGTTGTGTATCTGTTTGCCGGATTGTTTTTCAGCTGATGCAGGGTATTTTTTATGCCTCACTCCCCGTCATATTTAGCTCTGTATAGCTCCGGAGAACTAACGCATCGGGTTTCGATCCTTAAAGACAGGCTTGCAGCATGTGATATCTGCCCCCGGAAATGTGCTGTGAACCGGCTTGAAGATGAATCAGGGTATTGTCAAACCGGCCGCCTGGCTTATGTCTGCTCTTATTGCGATCATCATGGTGAAGAACCGCCACTCAGCGGCTCAAGGGGGTCGGGCACGATCTTCATGGGGCGGTGCAATCTGCGCTGTGTCTTCTGCCAGAATGCGGATATCAGCCAGAAGAGGAACTGGCCTGATGACTACCTGTGCAAAGCCAGCCAACTGGCCCGGATAATGCTGCATCTACAGGATTTTCGCAACTGTCATAATATCAATTTTGTATCGCCTTCACATTTTGTTCCCCAAATTGTCGAAGCAATTTATCTGGCAATTCCGCTCGGTTTAAAGATACCCCTCGTGTATAATTCAAATGGTTATGATGATTACGAGATTCTGACTCTGCTGGATGGGATCTTTGATATTTATCTACCGGATCTAAAATACGGGGATGAGCGAACAGCACGAAAATATTCTGCGGTTCATGATTATCCGGAAAAAGCACGCCGGGCAATCAGTGAGATGTACCGTCAGGTGGGACTGCTGCAAACCGATTCCCAGGGCGTTGCCTATCGCGGATTGATTATCCGGCACCTTGTGCTGCCCAATGAACTCTCGGGAAGCATGGGAATATTAAGATGGATCGCCGGGAACCTTTCACCCAAGGTTACGATAAGTTTGATGGCCCAGTATTATCCTGCGCACCGGGCGCCGCAAATTCCGCTCCTTTCCCGGCCTTTGCGTATACAGGAATACACCCGGGTGCTGGAAGAGCTGCATCGGCTGAGGTTTGAGAATGCACTATATCAGGAGTTGAACGCTGCGGCCTATTACCGGCCTCATTTTTTTGAGGGTGATCATCCATTCGAATCATAGGAGGAATTGATGGAATCTCTGAAAAACAGAATTGTGTTTATAACCGGGGCAAGTAGTGGCATTGGTGCCGCATGTGCCAGGGCTTTTGCCGCTGCCGGCTGCCGGCTGATTCTCTGTGCCAGACGAATGGATCGGTTGAAAAAGGCCAGCGGTCGACTCACGGTACCATTGTATCTTGCTGAGCTTGATGTCCGCGACCAACCGGCAGTTGTTGACATGCTGCGTTCGCTGCCGGAGGAATGGCAGGCGATCGATATCCTGGTCAATAATGCCGGTCTTGCCCGGGGACTTGCGGGTCTGCCAGATGGGGATCTGCAGGATTGGGAGGAGATGATTGATACGAATATTAAAGGATTACTGTATGTCTCGAAAGAGGTAGTTGCTGGCATGATTGCCCGTAAATCGGGGCATGTGATCAATATCGGATCCATTGCGGGGCATGAGGTGTATCCCGGTGGCAATGTTTACTGTGCGACCAAGCATGCTGTGGATGCGATCACCAAAGGATTGCGCATGGACCTCCTCGGTGCACCGATCCGGATCAGCACTGTCGATCCTGGTCTGGTTGAAACCGAATTCAGTATGGTCCGGTTTCATGGGGATAGAGAACGGGCTGCGAAAGTATATGAGGGAATGCAGCCGCTCACCGGAGATGACATTGCAGATGCTGTGGTTTATTGTGCCAGTCGTCCCCCGCACGTTCAGATTGCGCAACTGATCATCCTGCCGACGGCACAGCGGTCTTCCACTATGGTTGCACGTGCCAGGGAGGATTAAAAATCACCTCATGACTATCGGCCGGTTTTTAAAAAATTTAAATACGCCGGCTTGTTGGGCTGAGCCATGACCGGATACATTAAATCACATGAAGACCCCAACATCTTTTGAAAAAATAAAAATAATATGATAAGTTTAAAAATATTCTGATATACCGGAATAATTTGAATCGAAAATGAGATACATTTTCATATTATTTTGAAGATTTATAAGGAGTAATACCCGATGGCATATATAATTACTGAACCCTGTATTGGTGTTTGTGATACCTCCTGTGTGGATGTTTGTCCAGTAGATTGTATTTATCCCGCCGAGGGATTTTCATTAGATGAAGCGGATAAGGAAAAAATGCGGGCGGCAAACGAAATGTTGTATATCCACCCTGAAGAGTGCATCGACTGCGGTGCCTGTGAGCCGGAATGTCCGGTAGAGGCCATATATCCCGAAGATGAAGTACCGGATAAGTGGCAGGAATATATCAAAAAAAATTACCAGCGGTTCGGATTATAGTCATCAAGACCCGGAGGACACTGCATGAATATCCATCTAGTATATTTCAAGATTAAAATCATATAAACTTTATCCTGCCTGTCAGTAAAGGATCCTGAGATATTGCGGGAGCTGCAGCTTTTCTTAGCAGAATATATTTTCAGATCTTTTTTGACCTGGCATGGTTAAGATGAACGGACTGATGAATGTCTGGATGAATAATCATTACGTGTAACTCTGTGGTTCATTAGGATTTTCTGTTTTCGAAATGTCTTTTTGACTTCAGGATTTTTTATTATTATCCTTGCCAGAATGACGAATAAAATCATTATTGACGGCTGGAATTTAGCCTGGAAAATTCCAGGTATTGCTGTATATATTCCCGATAATCTGGAACGCGCCCGGATTCAGCTGAATCTGATGCTGAAAAATCATTTTCAGAAACGGCATGTTCAGTTCAAGGTAATTTATGACGGCAAACCGGGTATAGTTACTCAAAAAGGATACGACCGGTCTGTGGAGACTACATTTTCCTGTGATCCTGACAAAGCCGATCATTTGATCAGTCAATTCATCCACCGGCAGAAAAATCCGGGTCAATGGACGGTTATCACTTCTGATCGTGAGTTAGCTGGCCGTGTCCGCAATCTGGGTGCCCAGACAGTCGATTCGGATTCTTTTTTAAAAAAAATTCAGCATTCTGCTCCGGATGATACAGAAATCGCTTCAAAAACCGATCCTAATCTTAAACCTGACGAACTGGATTTCTGGTTAGATAAATTCAAAGAAGACTGATGCAGATGTCAAACAAGGTAAAACGCCAGAGAAGGATCGCATATTCTATATTCGCAATCGGTCTCATTCTGCTGCTTTTGGCCAATGCCTTGGCCTGGTTGTTTTTACTACAGATAAGCGGTTTTTTCGTTTCCGATCTGGCATTCAGACTTGAAAATATCGCACAAATATCGAGCAAACTGATCGATCCCACTGATCTGATGTATCTCATTCCGGATGACCAGTCTGATCCGGCTATGATCCACTATCAGCAATTGCTGGCTGAAGTACGTAAAAATAATAAACTGCAGGATATTTATATTCTTTCACCTGCAAGGGAAATCCTGATCGAGATCCCCGGTGATTTCGGAGAAGCCATTACCCGGCATGATCTCGAACCATATCTTTTTCAACAGGCAATTGGTGGAACACCTGCAACCAGCCCGTTGCAGACTTTGGGTCACCATAAATTCATGACTTCCCTGGCACCAATCACCGATCCGAACAATATGGTCGCGGCTATAGTTGTCGTCGAAGCGCCTGCCGAATTTTTTGACCTCCTTGAGCGGTTTAATAATGGTATAATGATTTTCAGTGGCGTTTCGATTATGGTAATAGTCATTGTCGCTTTGCTGCTTTGGAGGGCTTTTCACCGACTGGTTGCCATCCAGGAACAAATGCAGGACCAGGAGCATCTTGCCAAACTGGGTGAAATGGCAGCCACCATAGCCCATGAAATCCGCAATCCCCTCTCAATCATCAAGGGTACGAATAATTTGATCGAAAAAAAATATGGGAATCCGGACGACGAATTTTTTCAGTATATCCCTGCAGAACTGGCCCGTCTTGACAGATTGATCGAAGATTTTCTGAGTTTTGCGCGAACCCGTGATCCTCAGATCACGGAAGTAAACCTCGCGGACTTGGTGCAAAAGGTTAAAATTGGATTTGACCGGTCACCCGATGTCATGTTCCGGATTGTAATTGCAGAGAATGCCAAAACACTTAAGACCGATGCGGCAATGCTGGAACAAATATTGCTGAATATCATCACCAATAGTCAACAGGCAATATCAGGTGAGGGGAAAATCGAAATATCTGCCATAGCAGAAAATAATGCGCTGCGGATAACGATCAAAGACAACGGTTCAGGTATTGATCCGGTAAATGCTGAACATATTTTTGAACCATTTTTTTCGACCAAGGATTCGGGCAGTGGTCTGGGTTTAGCCATCTCTAGGCGTCTGGCTGAACGCTTAAAAGGTTCACTTAGCGTGACATCCGAACCTGGCAGGGGTACAACGGTTAGCCTTTATTTACCCAGAGATTGGGAGCGTGGATGATACCCGGTGATACGTTTTTGCCCGATATTCTGCCCCCCTTCATCCTGCTGCCGGTACTATACGCTGAAATTCACTATCGGTTTAAATACTTTTTCAGTTATCTAAAAACACGTGAACCCGAAATCATTGCAGACATCCCGCACCGCCTTGAACCCGGTAAAGATCTGCCGGTATTACTGGTCATAAAAGACGCGGATCAATATCCTGTAAGGATATTACATATACATGTCCTGGATAACGGGCAGGAGGTTTTTTCGGAGGCAGTCAATGCGGATGTCCGGGAATCTTATAAAGATCTGTTCTTTTCAATTCCCCGTCAGCGGTTGTCCAGCGGTAAGCGGCAGCTGTCGGTGAAAATATCATATCGCATCGGCAGCAAAGTCCGGATGTGTATCAATGATAACTACCGTGGTTCGTCCCATGCAACTCTGCCTGTGAATATATCTGAAATCTCCCTGCCGAGGATAGGCTTGTGTTATTTTGGGGAATCCCACAGCCACACAAATTACACTTCTGATCAGGTAGAATTTGCCGCTTCACTGCAGGCAAATAAAACCATGGCGAAAGCCATCGGCCTCGATTTCTTTGCAGCTACTGATCATTCCTATGATCTTGATGATTATCCGGATGATTATCTTAAAAGCGATCCTGATCTGAAGAAATGGGATCATTTTCAAGCGGAAGTGAGAAAGCTTAACGATGAAAATGATCGACTTATCATCATCCCTGGGGAAGAGGTTTCAGTTCTTAATG
>WOR8_10005672_pt1 | contig 18237 bp, 13 predicted proteins | sample DeeMarSeWOR38_10_FD_19890 | JGI IMG/M metagenome (IMG submission 19890)
CTATCTCACGAGCGACGCCTCTGGCCGCGAGCGACCATTCTGATCGAAAAAGAAACTGATGAACGTCGAACATCCAACGTCCAAAATCGAATATCGAAGGAATGTATTCTATCAATTTTAATAAAGACTGAGCGGCGCGAAACCATCCTTCAACATTCTGCGGTTCAATATTCGCTATTCTGCTGTTCGCTTTTTTGATCTAGTTTCACACGAGCACCTTTCAAGGTGCCGGGTGTATTCGCGGGTGTTGTTACGCTGATAGGTTACGGCAGGTTTTTTTGAAGCGTCTTCTATCCAAAAGGAATTCAAATGAAATACAGAAAGTTTGGCGGCTTGGACTGGGAAGTGTCCGTTTTGGGTTTCGGCGCCATGAGGCTACCTATTATCGGAAACGATCCGTCTCAGGTCAACGAACCAAAAGCCATTGAAATGATCCGCTATGCCATTGATCACGGTGTCAACTATATCGATACGGCCTATATCTACCATGAAAAGCAAGGTGAAATTGTTGTGGGTAAGGCTCTTCTAAATGGTTACCGCGAAAAGGTCAAATTGGCCACCAAACTTCCCTCCTGGCTTGTTGAAAATCCGGATGATTTTGACCGCTTCCTTGATGAACAGCTCGAAAAGCTGCAGACGGACCATATCGACTTCTACTTATTACACGCCCTGAATACAACTTACTGGCCAAGACTCAGGGATTGGAATGTTCTAAAATGGGCCGAGGGCGTTATCGCCGACGGAAGGATTCAATATCTGGGCTTTTCGTTCCATGATGATTTCGACGTATTCAAAGATATCGTGGACGCCTATGACAAATGGACTTTCTGTCAGATTCAATACAACTTCATGGACATTGAATATCAGGCGGGAACCAAAGGGCTTCACTATGCCGCCAATAAGGGGCTTGCCGTAGTGATTATGGAGCCGTTACGCGGCGGTCAATTAACGACTAAAATACCGAAATCTGTCGCCGAGTTGTGGAAACGTGCTGATCAACGCCGTACTCCCGCAGATTGGGCTTTGCAGTGGATTTGGAATCACTCGGAAGTTTCCGTTTTACTCAGCGGTATGTCCACCATGCAGCACGTAATTGAAAATCTCGATAATGCTGATCGCTCAGGAGCCGCCACGCTCTCTGAAACAGAGCTCATTCTCATCGACAAAGTTCGGGAAGAATACCGTAGGTTAGCTCCGGCACCTTGTACGAATTGCAAATATTGCATGCCGTGTCCCAATGGTGTCGAGATCGCGGCTATATTAGAATATTATAACGATGCGATTATCTACGACAACCCCAGGGCACCCCGGTTTCTTTATCGCAGCCTCTCAAAAGACAAACAGGCCGACAACTGTGTCGAGTGCTTTGAATGTGAAGAAAAATGCCCTCAGGGAATTCCAATATCCGAATACCTCAAAAAGGCGCATGCCTGGCTGGATAAGAAAAAATAGCCGCTAAGGTATAATCTCTGATTTGTCGCTATAGTGAATTATGAGGGGCTCGTGGCACTGCCTCCTGGCCAGTTATTGAAGACGGATTTGATAGTTTAGGTGCAACGTATAATTTGGATTACCTGATCAAATCCAGACAATTCTAGTCCTTGCAAAAACCACTAGCTTGCCATATGTATTCCCTCGTCATAATGTATGTGAACAATGGGAAGCAACGCTCTTCCTGCGTTTTTAAGGAGCACATCTATGACAATAACTCCTGAATTAATCCCAAAAAACAAATATGAATTAGACCAGCTAACAGACGTATATGCAGATTTTGTTGAAAGCTATCCATCTTTTAAACGAACTCAGCTATTAGATGAATGGCGGAAGACGGAATACAGCCGACTTGATGCTAATGGGCAAATTTATCTCGACTATACCGGCGGCGGACTTTACAGCGAATCCCAACTGTGTGAGCATATGGAACTGTTACGTACCAGCGTACTCGGCAATCCCCACTCAGCAAACCCCACTTCCATGGCAATGACAGACCTAGTTGAGGGAACGCGCAAATATGTCCTCCGTTACTTCAATGCATCACCGGATGAGTACATTGCGATCTTCACGCCAAATGCTAGTGGTGCATTGAAGCTGGTTGGGGAGGCATTTCCGTTTACTCCTGCAAGCCATTACATTCTTACCTTCGACAATCACAACTCCGTCAACGGCATACGTGAATTTGCGAAGGCCAAAGGGGCACAGATAACGTATGTGCCTTTAACAAAGCCGGATTTGCGCGTAGAACGGACAACACTAGATGACATTCTAAACCTGGTAGATAGAAATCACAATAATCTGTTTGCGTTCCCGGCGCAGTCCAACTTTTCCGGCGTAAAGCATCCACTGGATTTGATTGAACAAGCACATAGCAAGGGGTTGGATGTGTTGCTGGATGCGGCGGCGTATGTACCAACCAGTCACCTTGATTTGAGCGTGGTTAAACCGGAGTTTGTAACCATTTCTTTCTACAAGATGTTTGGTTACCCTACCGGCATCGGCGCACTGCTATTTCGGAAGGCGATTTTCCAGAAGATGGAACGACCATGGTTTGCAGGTGGTACGGTGAACTTTGCCAGTGTGCAGGGGAGCGGCCACTATTTAGCCCCTAACGAAGCCGCATTTGAAGACGGTACGGTAAACTATCTAAACATCCCGGCAATCGAAACCGGTTTGCAGCATCTGGAAAAGGTGGGAATCAATACCATTCGGAAACGGGTCCACTGCCTCACTGGCTGGCTGCTCGAAAACTTGCTGTCGTTACAACACAGCAACGGCAAACCGATGGTGCGCATTTATGGTCCGACAGATACGGAGATGCGCGGCGGAACGGTGGCGCTGAACTTCTATGGGCCGGATGAACGCCTTCTTGATTATCGTCGCATTGAAGAGCTAGCAAACGAGAAGGGTATTTCGCTACGCACCGGCTGCTTTTGCAATCCCGGAGCGGGTGAAATTGCAGAGGGCCTGACGACGGAAGATATGATGACCGGATTGCGTGAAGGCCCGGAATTGAGCTTACCCCATTTTGTGCAGGTGATTCAGCACCGGGGGAATAAGAGCGCCGGTGCAATTCGTATCTCCATTGGTCTAGTGACGAACTTTGCCGACGTGTATCGTTTTCTGCATTTTGCTGCTGGCTTTCGAAACAAGACGAATATGAATATTGGTGAAGTGACGTTTGATATTCAATCTTGCCGTGTGATTCGGGATGGCAGTTAATATCACCAATCCCGTTTCTTAGGTCTACGGTGGCGATTGCGCCTATCTATAAGCTTTTGAAATTTATGAAATTATTGTGATATACAAATTGTGTATGTATTAATTTCTGTGCCCAGCAGTTTGCCTGTATTAGCAAACACACCCGCAGAAAGGAGACAATCATGGAAATCAAAAAAGTGCTGGCAGGATGGAGCAAGATCTGCCCCGGCTGCAATATCGGACGTAAGTATCCGGATTCATTTATCGGCAAGAAGGTGAGAGATCATTGGGAAAAAGGTTGCATTTCTCATAACGCCTACGTTGAAATGTATGGCAGCGACGAGCCTTCGCCGAAGAAAAGCAAGGAAAAACCCCACGCTACGTGAGCTTGCTGGCGAATCATTTGGTTGGGAAAGACGTGTCGGAGATAACTAACAGGTTCTGGAAAATGTTGTTTTTCCCAATTTAGCTGCGGGTCAAATATTACACATAGTTAGTAGCGACCTCGAAGAGTGCGGTTAGAATAAATTTGATGAAAAAAACGACTCCGCGTTACGAGCTTGCCGAAAAAGGCTGATGCAGGCAAGGCTTGACAGCGTGCCTGATTCGCGACGTTAACTATACATGCTACATATTCAATAAAACATTTAGATTTAACAATGAAAATACAAACACTTGCAGATCAATCTGGCTTTAGCCATATTCAACGTGCTTCCGATCGCGTCTTTAGATGGTTCTAAAATTTTATTCGGCCTCTTACCTTCCGAACATGAAGGCAAAATTTATTTTTTAGAACGATACGGTCCTTTTATTCTTATCGGATTAATTGTATTCGGACAATTCACCGGCGTGTCCATCCTGGGTGGAGTGATCTGGCCATCGTGGGATTCTTCAGCAAAATCTTTGCCGGAATATAAGGCAGAGAATCATGCGCGGGTCCATGTGCCAGCCATCATATCTTCCCCACTGAGCGAGAGCACTTGTGGGAATCAAAAATAAAGAAATCAAACTCGCCGAGGCCGCGACCATTAAAGATTTGATTGAAATCATTTGAGCATCTCCTGTCTTTTCTTGCGAAAAAAGCCAATTTTTTAATTCTACCTAAACTGATCGGTTCAAAGTTCAGGGTTCAGAGTTCAAAGTTTGCAAGTGATTGAAACTGAGTACTATATTGGTCAAGGTCAGGAATTTTCAGATTTCACCCATTGGGTGAAAAGGCGTCGTAAACCCATTTAAGACGGACTCCTTGATAAAAGCTGGTTAATCGTATTTCCAACCCGGAACGCTGAACCCAGAACCGCTAAACATAGGTTCTAAATACTTTGGTACGTTAGATCACTCCCCGTTCACAATTTTTATCCCTGATAAACCACGACATTGGCCATCCCGGCTTCCATGTGATAGAGGTTATGGCAATGATGAAACCACTTACCGGGATTGTCGGCGATAAATTCAACATCGATACGCTGCATGGGGTCAATAATGAGTGTGTCTTTTTGAATCCAGCGCTCCCGCGGCAAAGCCGGGTTGACCACCCTGAAGAAATGCCCGTGTAGGTGCATGGGGTGCGGCATCATACTGTGGTTCCAATAATCCAAACGCACCCGCTCGCCGTTATGCACAACCAATGGGTCGGCATCCGGATACACCTGATTGTTGATGGACCACAAAGGAGAATGCATACCGCCGCTTAGGATCTGTTCATAAGATCTCGGGCGTTCAGTTCCGCGGTCTTCTACAGGATGTAGGGCCTGAAAATTCTCATAACTTGCCATGTGCAGGCGAGGATGAAAACTGGGCATGGTCGGCTCTTTTTGCTGGACACCCTGGTAGCGAATAGGAACCCGAAGCTGTCCTTCGCCAAATCCTTCCTCGCTGGCGGCCAGAAACCAATGACCGGGATTATCTGCCGTGCACATCACATCGTAGCGCTCACCCATGCCGATACGCAACACATCGGTTTCGATCGGTTTGATCGGATTGCCGTCGGCGTGGGTAATCGTCAAACTGTGCCCTGCGAACTGCAGATAATAAATCGTTAGCGAATATTCACGATCATAGGATTCTTCCGATTTTGCCGGTTCGATGATCAGCGGTCCATATAGGCCCTGATCCAGCTGGTATTTGGCATGCGAGTGATAGATAAACGTGCCCGCCGGTTTGGCCTCAAATTCGTAGACGAAGGTCTCGCCGGGCTTTACGATTTTCTGTGTGATCCCTGGAACCCCATCCATGGCGTTGGCGATGGGAATCCCATGCCAGTGAATGGTCGTACCCTGGGGAAGATAATTTTTTAAAACCACCCGAATGATTTCACCCTCCTTGACCCGGATTTCGGGACCGGGAACCTGACCGTTATAGGTCCAGGCAACAAAATCAGGACCGGCGCCGAGATTCACCCTGGCCGTTGAGGCTGAAAAGCGAAATTCTTTAATGGACTTTTTCTCCTTTCCAATCGCAATAGAAGAAAAATATCCGGGTAAACCGGCACCCATTAGGGTGGCTGCACTTGTTTTTAAAAAGGCTCTTCGGCTTACTTTCATTTTCTAATTTCCTTGAAAAATTTTTCTAATCGATTTCATATGATACATTTTTTTACTCCCCTTTGAATGGTTACATAAGATCAACAAGTTAGTTTAATCATTATACATAGGTTTTGTAGCTAACTTGAGCAAGCCGCGTGCCAAAGTTTTTATGTATTTTGTATGGGTATTTTACCGTTCAATATAATTATGTTTTTCCCAACGCATATGTGTATGGATCCATAGAGAATTGAACACTTTCTATCGCTGATTAAATTGAGGTGGATAGAAAATACACAATTTACTGCTTCCGAAAAATCAAACTGGGTAAAAAATATCCACTCTCAACGCAACGAACTAAGTCAAACTCACCTGTGCCAAAGATTTTCAAAAACTTGCTATTTGGATAGCTGGTAGTTAATTTAAAGGAGATGATATTAGTAACCGCTTATCGTACTACAAGGGCTGTTTATGTTGATGAAGCGCGTGAAAAAGCATGAATTGGAGAATTCGTTATGAAAAAGTCGGAATCAGTGAAATCACTAACTGACCCGGTATGTGGCATGTCTGTAAATCCCGAATCAACCGGGATAATGGCTACCATCGAAGGTCAGACGTTTTATTTCTGTGCTGAGAGCTGCCGTAAATCATTTATAAAAAATCCCAAAAAGTTTCTTGAGCCGCAATGTGACAAGCCCAAGGGATGGTGGGGCCGCTATATGGCGAAACTTAATAAAGCGACCGGTGGAAAACCGATGAAATGCCACTGAGTCGAAGATCAGTGATGCAAGGTTGTGGTATTAGCGCAAGCAACATTTAAATCTCGAAAATTGTGGATATTCCAATCCATTTCTAACCAACAAGCCGGCATTTTTCACCGCTACTCTCGCAGGGTTATAAGAAATCGCAAAAATGCGCCGGTCAAAATCAATCCCCCTTTTCACCGATACATTCCTTTAATCGATCGGCAATTTTTTCCGGAAAAGGATTTGCAATAGAACGGACAACCGCTGCCGGTATGTACCTGATCGCTGTTAATTTGCATTCTGTTTATTTGACATTTGCCACATTGTGGTATAATGTAGGTTAACATAAACAGCAGCAAATATATAGTATTAAACAATTGATAGTTTCGCTTGAACAAGCTCCTGAAAATTAATGCGGCAGCATAGAGAATCTGCTGAAGGGAGGTCATCACATGGAGCTTATGACAAGATTTTTTTTAAACAAAAGCTTGCGATTGTCGAATTTTATGGCTGCTGTCTTCTGGTGAATTAAGTTCATACCATTTGGTGTGGGCTTTTATGTTTTTTTTTGGCGGCTATAACGACCTTCAAACATTCAAAACTACTTAAATGTTAAAATTAGAGTGCCCAATATTCCAATTCCAGAGACACTAGTCAGGTAACTAAATTGTCTGGATACCCTGTACAGCGAATTTAGAACAGCTCGTCATCAACCTAGGAGAATCTCGCACCGGAGGTGACATTATGAGTCACAACCCAACGGCGCTTGCCAAGGTAACCCGTCCGACGTTACCAGATGTATTTCCTCGAAAAAGATTGTTTGATTTGTTGGATGTTTTACGGGAACGGCCTATCATTTGGGTTTCAGGGCCTCCCGGATGTGGCAAAACTACCCTTATCGGTAGCTATATCGAAACCCTTAAAATTCCCTGCCTTTGGTACAATCTTGATGAAGGGGATTCGGATCCAGCGACTTTTTTCTACTACATGGGCCTGGCAGCTAAGAAAGCTGCACCCCGCATGCGCAAATCCCTGCCGCTTTTAACCCCGGAATATTTGCCCGGCATTTCGACCTTCACCCGACGGTATTTCGAAAATCTTAGTGGCCGGCTTAAAAGTTCGAGTGTCATTGTTTTCGATAACTACCAGGAGGTGCCGAGCAAATCCAAATTCCATGAGATTATACGCACCGGATTATCCGTTATATCAAAAGACATTAATACCATTTTGATCAGCCGCCGCGAGCCACATGCCTTATTTGTGCGCCAAAAGGCGAACCGGATGATGCAGGAAATCGGATGGGATCAGCTCCGATTCACATTGGAGGAGACCCGAGAACTCTTGCAGCTTAACGCTCAAAAAAAACCATCAAAAAAAAACATAGAAGATCTATACCGAATTATAGACGGCTGGGTTGCCGGTCTGGTGTTGATGCTGGAAACCGAAAGAGGTCAAACATTCGAGCCCTGGCAGATCAACGATATGACACAGCAGGATATATTTAACTATTTTGCCAATGAAATATTTGATAAAACCGATGAAAGGACACAGAAATTTTTACTTAAGACGGCTTTTTTGCCCGAAATGACCGGGAAAATGGCCGGGAAGCTTACCGGTCAGACCGGGGCCGGTCGTATCCTGTCGAGGCTGAACCAAACTCATTATTTTACGGAGAAGAGGTCTCAGCAACGAGAGCCTGCCTATCAGTATCATCCCCTGTTCAGGGAATTTTTATTGAACAAAGCAGCAAAAACCCTATCGCCGGAGAAGTTTGCAGGTTTAAGACATGGTGCGGCCGTCCTCCTTGAGGGAACCGATCAGGTAGAAGCGGCCGTTACGCTTTATCGTGAAAATGAGAACTGGGAGGAGATGATTAGGCTAATAATGATCAATGGGCCAGTTCTACTGAAACAGGGAAGAAACCTTCTTTTGGAAAAATGGATAAGCAGCCTTCCATCGGAAAAAATGCGGGACAATCCATGGCTGCACTACTGGATGGGTGCATGCTGCTTTCCGTTGAATCCTTCCCGGAGCCAATCCTATTTGGAACGGGCTTTCGACCAGTTTAAAGCGCAAAGAAATACAAACGGTATGTTTCTGGCTTGGTCTGGAATGGTCGATGCAATCGTTTACGGTTTTGAAGATTTTAAGCCACTTGATCGATGGATTCAAGAACTTGAAATCCGGATGGAACAATATAACCAGCTCTCTTCAGAAGAAATCAAAGCCCGTGTGGCAGCCAGTATGTTTATCGCTCTGGTATTCAGACAATCCCAGCATCCTGAAATAGAGAACTGGGCTGAAAAAGCCTTCTTGATAACCAAAAAAGATTTAGATGAAAGCATCAAAGCCTTGTCATTATTCAATCTGGCGAACTTTAGAATGATGACCGGTGATTTGGATGAGGTAGCATCGATTTTATATGATCTGAATCGGTTGGCAGAAACTGCTGATGTCTCTCCGCTAACGCAAATAAGAGCCAAATTCGCGGCAACGGTTTATTACCAGGGGACCGGATCATATGCGGAATGCTTGAAAGCCATGCAGGAAGGTTTAACAATTTCAAAAAATACCGGCGTTCACGTCATGGACTCATGGTTATTGATGTATGGTATAGCCGGTGCCTTAAACTACTGTGATGAAAATACAGCCGAGCTTCTGTTTGAAAAGACGGCTTGCTTTTTAGACCGGATGACATCCTTGGAGATGTCGGTTTATCATTTCTTAAAAGCGCGCAAAGCGCTGCTTCGAGGAAACTTAGAACAGGGGAGTGCCCACGTTAAATTGAGTCTTGATTTAGTCGAAAAAGTCGGCCCATTTCAGAAAAGGTGCTGGCCCCTTTTGGTTAAAGCGCAGGTAATGCACGGGTTGCATAAGTATAAGCAAGCCGATGATGACCTGGCGCAGGTCTTTACAATAGCCCAACAAACCAAAAGTAGATTGTTCAAATTTTATGCGCTAATGATAGGAGCCCAATTCGCCTATGATCGCGGAAAGCCGCTAGATGGATTAGAATCGCTACGCCAGGCTTTAACCTTTGGAAAAGAGCAACACTATTTGAATACGTTTATAGATCAGCCGGCTGTTACGACAAAGCTCTGCGCCAAGGCATTGGAGGCCGAAATTGAAGTCAACTATGTGCAGGAAATCATTCGGCGCCGGCAGCTGATTCCTGATGATCCCCCGGTTCACCTGGAAAACTGGCCCTGGGCATTAAAAATATTCACCTTGGGGCGCTTTGGATTGGTAAGGGATGGAAAAGCGGTGAGGTTTACACGCAAGGCGCAGGAAAAGCCCCTGGCCATGCTGAAAGCGTTGATCGCATTTGGCGGTCGGGATGTCCACGAAGAACAGATTGCCGATGCGCTCTGGCAGGATACAGACGGTGATCTGGCCCATAAATCCTTCGCGACCACACTGTGGCGGCTGCGCAAATTAATTGGCCGTCCGGACGCGATCGTCCTCCGTGATGGAAAACTGACATTGGATCCGAGATATTGCTGGGTGGATGTATGGGCCTTTGAGCGTTTATTACGACAAGCAGAGTTGACCTGGAAGCAGGGAATGGAAAAAAACGACATGACAAACGCTATTGTCCTGGTTCAAAAGGCCCTCGATTTTTATCAAGGTCCATTTCTGGCCGCAGAAGCCAATTCTTACTGGGCCATCTCTTTCCGGCAGCGTCTGCAGAGCAGATTTTTGCGGGCGGTAAAACGATTGTGTGAATACTGGAAGCAAATCGGGCAGCATGATAAGGCTGTGGAGTGCTTTCAACGGAGTTTGGAGGTGGATGATCTTGCTGAAGAGTTCTACCAGGATCTCATGACATGTTATTGGCAGCTTGGTCGCAGGATGGATGCCCTGTCGATTTATGAGCGCTATAAAGAAACAGTTTCTTCTAAATTAGGGGTTGAGCCTTCACCAGAAGCCAATCGTTTACGAAAAGCTATCGTATCGGAATTAAATTCAGGTACTTAAAGATACTGGTACTCTCTAACATTCACCTTTTTATTTTTGTTCTTTGATTACTCTCTAGTTTCATTATTATAAAAATTTAATTTATTTTTCCCTTTCACCAATATGTGATCAATATGTGATCTAGTCTCACGTATCGTCTGCTACCAAGTGGTATTTATCCGATGATAGATCTTAACAACCAAGATATATTAGGTACGCTGTTATAATTTTAAAATAAATGTAATGATTGATAAAAAAATGTTTCAAAAAATCATTTTGGCTTTCAAGTTCAGTCCAGCTTGCCGGTCAGCGCTCGAAAAAGCGATACAGTTGTCGATTGAGAATGATGCAGAGCTTTTAATATTTCATGCTTTGGATTACCGGCTGAAAGAGATGGATCATCGAGATCCAAAACTCGCTAAAATAACCCGGCAAATGGAGAGCAAATTCGAAACCGAGGTAAAACCGCTTCTCGAAGAGTTTCCAAAATTCAAATTTGGCTGCTCGCCGACTGATCCGGGACTTGAAATCTGCAAAATCGCCGGCCAGATAAAAGCAGACTTAATTCTGCTCGGATGTCATGATGAACCGGAAAAACCCCAATTGGCGAGGCTTGATTACGTGGGCGTGACCATACTCGAAAAAGCACCTTGCCCGGTGATGCTAATTCCGCCATAACCAGAAACATGTTTGCTTCTTCTATCTCAGTTTTAATTTGAATTCTACCAGTAACCCGAAATCTTATTGGGCCATTTTAGTATGGAGATGAGTATAAAAATGGAGCAAAAAAAGATAAATTGCTGGGAATATAAGGAATGCGGAAGGCAACCGGGCGGTGAAAAGGTCGAGGATCTCGGTGTATGCCCTGCGGCAACTGACCGATCATTCAGCGGAATCAACAGCGGCAAAAACGCCGGTCGGATATGCTGGGCAGTTGCCGGCACGTGTTGCGGCGGAAAGGTTCAAGGGACATTTGCCGAAAAGCGTCGATCCTGTGTGACCTGCGATTTTTATAAACATGTTCAAGAACAGGAAGAGACCTCGACTGAAAATCAAAAACTGTTAGCGTTTTTTTCCGAAGATCGAACCGGGAAGCTGCTTTTGGACATGACCCAATGTCGATTTGTGAGAGCCGGTGAACGAATTGTGACTCAGGGCGAAATCACAGATAAGGCCTACATTATACAGCGCGGCTCCTGTTTGGTAATTGTCGAGAAGGACGGGCATTCACACCCGGTGGATCATCGGCGAAGAGGAGATATTATCGGGGTTACACCCATATTGACCGGTGAACCTCAAATGGCACATGTGGAGGCCGAAACTGATACAGAATTATGGGTACTGGAAGGCTCGATGCTGAATAATATATCTACAAAGCACCCCGAATTATTAGACTTCTTGACCGAAATTGTCGCCAGTCGCTTTGATACCACAAGGCCGATAGCCGAGAGGAAAATCAGCAAGTACATTGCCTCAGATGTTATTGGCCGAGGAGCGTTCAGCGTCGTTTATGGCGGAATCCATGCCGGCTTAAACATGCCCGTAACCATTAAGATGATGAAGCATGATTTGGCCCTGAACCCCGACCAAACTGAACCACGAAAACATTGTGCGAGTCTACGACATTGAGGAGCGTTATCGCACGGTCTTTATTATTATGGAACGTCTAACCGGCACCACCCTGGACATGTTGCTGGAATCAGTTAGAAAGCTGCCGCCGCGACGGGTCGTTCATTATCTGATTCAGATCTGCAACGGACTGCACTATGCGCATCAGCATGGAATTGTTCACCAGGATATCAAGCCGGCCAATATTTTTATTTTGGTGCAGAGAATTTCTTGGCAGGCACTCCATTTTACATGTCCCCGGAACAGGTTCAGTGTTTTCCGGTTGATCAGCGCTCGGATATTTACAGCTTGGGCCTTGTGGTTTACGAGATGTTAACGGGCAAAAGACCATTTGAGGGAACGGATCAATGGGAAGTCATGGAAATGCGTGCCAATAATGAAATTCCTGATCCTGCGGCGGAAATACCTGATTTGCCCGAAAGCTTGCGTGATTTTATCCTTAAGGCCTGCGCCCACGATACATCCGCGCGATATCAAAATATGTCTGAGGCGCTGGATGCCCTGGCGGCGCTCAGCAGTGATTATGGATTAACAAACGGCGAGGCTTTCAAAACAAAACGCAAAGTCAGGACGTTTTACCTGGTCTACAGCGACGATAATACCAACGGACTTAAGGGGGCTATAGATGAATTTAATATGAAAATGCAGAGTTTAGGCGTCGAACTCAAAGCCGGGGAATCCATCGATCTTTAGATGAGAACCATTAAAACGATCCGAAAGTTTGTCGAACAATATGAATTCTGGTCTCATTTTCAAATTAACGTTTTAGGCAGGTTCAGTCTCGTAGGAGGACAATGCATAGCAATAAATTCGATTCCACAGTGAAACTGCTTCTATAAGACTCTCACAGATAGGCGTTCTGTTGCCACAAACCGTGCACCCCACCACAACGTTATTATCCCCGTTAATCTCATAGGTGACCTGTGCCGTACCGCCACAGTCACAATCCTGTAGTTTCATAGTGCACCAATTTCATCTTTAATAGTGTTGATAACCTATCTATAAGATAAGTCGTTTGCTGGTGATTACAATGGGTAATGCTTTGTGAAGGCTGTATCCGAAGGAGCTGAGATCTGGTACAACGACAGATCGGGGTTTTCTTTACATATCTTGACAAAAATTTTATAACCCTTTACAGGAAATTAAGCGATCATTTGTTTCTAACATCATGTCGAATTAGCCGTTATACTAATTGCAGCCAAAAGAAAGGAGGCAACAAAATGAAGGCAAAGGAAACAGCAGTTTGGCTTTGCTCCGGTTTTCAAATTACTAATGAGTTCGTTATCATTTAGACATCGGTAGTCATTTATGCAAAGAGAGCCGGGCAGGATGTTTAATCGGCGGTCGGGTCACTGTTTGAGCCGCCGTCCGATTCAATACCCTGCCCGGCGCACGAGTCTAAATAAATATGGTCTCATTAGTATGTGATTGATGGCGGTAGTTAGGCAACATCTGATGCAGCAGGGTCAGCAGATTTCTTTCAATGGGTTCCTTTATCTCCCTCAGCATCCGTCCGGGGGTCCAGCACCATTGCAACTGATGACGTGTTTTTCATGGGCACGAAAGTGACCTGCTCCGCCGGGTGAATAATCGTGATTCTTTCCTTATGTTTTAAATAAACGGTCATTAAAGCAAATACACCGGCGACCATTGACCAGTATACGTATAACCCGTAGGGGGTGTTCAACAACGTCATTGTAATAGATGCCAGTATAGGACCGAAGATTGCCCCAATGCTGTAACAGAGTAAAAGTGCGGAACTGACTGCCACCGCATTTTTACCTGCGAACACATCATTTGCCCGGGCGACGGCTACCGGGTAGACCGCAAATATAAGTCCACCGAAAATTGCCATTTCAATAAGAAGCCAATAGTAGGAAGTTCCGTTGTTTATCATGATACCGAGACTAAGCAATGCCACAAGGCACGCAACGATGACCAATATGAGGGTTCGGTCAAATCGATCGGAGATAATGCCTATTATCCATTGCACGGCGAAGCCTCCTATGACGGTTGTCGACATGAACCACGACAATTGGAAGACCGATAGGCCGATTTTCGTTCCGAAAACCGGGGCCATCGAAAAAAACGCGCTGTTTACCAAACCGGCTGCGAAGCACCCCAGCATCCCGAGGGGTACTTTCTGGAAAAGCGCCTTGAAAGAGTATCTGTCTGGCTGCGGCAATTTAGGATGGGCGGATGGTGTAGCGCATACGGGGATCACACTTAAGGAAAAAAGAAGCGCCGCAATCAAAAACAAATCCTGGCCGCTTTCCCCCCCAAAGTTGAGTAATTGCTGTCCGATACCGATTCCCATATACGTTAAGGTCATATAGATGGAAAAAACTCGTCCCCGGATTTGGCTCTGGGTACATTCGTTTAACCAGCTCTCAACGACCATAAATAAGCCAAAATTGGTAACACCGTTAAGCAATCTGAGAATCGCCCAAAAAATAGCTGAAATATAAAGCCCATGCAAAATAATGATTATTGTGGCGGCAGCAGCCAATACAGCAAAGGATCGAATGTGTCCAACTCGTTGAATTAAGCGATGGCATAGAAAATATCCAAACACCAATCCCAGAAAATAACATGCCAGGGTAATTCCGATTGTCGGGGTTGAAAATCCCACCTGACTCATACGCAGGCTGAGTTGGGTGCTCAACACACCAGCGCCCATGAAAAAAAACAGGGCCGATGTAAAAAGGGCCCCGAAGGAAAGAAGGGTCGATACCATTGTCTTAATCTTTCAACAAACGTGTCGTGATCCTCTATTGGTAAAATTGAACAGGCCGCACGTAATTAGTGTAAATGATCGCAAAAATCAACCGGAAAAATATAACACCTCCGCTGGGGTCGCGCTTGATTGGGAGTGCCACCCGTTTTATATTTTCACGCAAGGCCTAAATCCTGGGTTATTAATAAGATTGCTTCACCCAATACAAAATTAATTAGCATCGTTTCAGTGAGCAGATTTAACGTAAGTCTCGGATAAAATTCCTTACAGCAGCAAGTCCTTCTTTTTCCATTACCCGTATGCTCTGTGAGCCGATAACGGCTATATCTGCTTTGCCCTTTAAGAAATCTATATTGGATTTCTCCTTTATCCCGAAACCGAGAGCTAAGGGAAGGGATGTGCTCTTACGGCATTTTTTGAGATAGGACGCCAATTCTTCCGAAAAATCGGTGTCTTCGCCGGTAACCCCTTCTCTGGCGATGCAATAAATAAAACCTCTCCCAGAAGAGGCGATGCATCGCATGCGATCAAGGGATGTCGATGGTGAATAAGTTAGGATGGGGGCAAGATCGTACGCCTTCATGGTATCCAGATACGTGCGACTCTCTTCGGGTGGAAGATCCGGTATAATACTGCCCCGAAGTCCGCAATCCGACATGGATCTTACAAAAAGTTCCATACCGTATTCGAAAGCGATATTATAGTAGCTCATTATAAAAAAAGGTATATCGAACTTGCGGGCAGCTTGTTCGGCCAGATCAAAACAGCTTTTTACGGTCGCTCCACTTTTCAAAGCTTGCAGATTGGCACGCGTGATAACCGGACCATCTGCAGTGGGTCTGAAAAAAGGGATCTGCAACTCCATCAAATCTACGCCGGCTGTCACCATTGTTTCGATGATCCTTTTACTAGCCTCAAAAGAGGGGTAACCTATGACGATATGGGTCATCAGCAGAATATCTTTTTCTTTCAGTCTTTTTCTAATATATAACTCAGGCACCATAATCTCCCACGTTTGATTGGATCAATATTTTCAAATCCAGATCAGAAAATGCCTCGGCAACCGCGATTGCATCCTTACACCTCGACCATCACGGCTTTCAACAGAATATGATTCTTCTTGCCGGGATACTCTTCTACACCGCTGTTTACATCAACCGCATAGGGCCTTACGGTGTGAATGGCCAAATCGATATTTGAGGGTCCGAGCCCACCGGATAGAATGATCGGGGTCCCCATTTTTTTGATCTTTATTGCAAGCTTCCAGTCAAAAGTTTTCCCGGTACCGCCGACCCTTTCCTTCGAATACGTATCAAGGAGCAAGGCCCTGACTTTTCCCTGATAGGGCTGACTTTTTTGCAGGCTTGACTCATCCTCTATCCGTATTGCCTTTATTGTGCAGGGCATCAATTCTTCGCAGAGAGCAGGAGATTCATCTCCGTGGAGCTGAACCAGATCAAGTCCACAGTGCTGCACAACTTCTCGTATGGTGGCCGGTGCTTCATTTACAAAGACACCAACCGTTTTTACAAAGGGCGGAATGCCACAGATAATGGCACGCGCTTTTTGTGGTGTAATTTGCCTTGGGCTGGAGGCAAAGATGAAACCAAGGGCGTCGGCACCGAGTTCAACCGCAAGCGATGCATCCTCTAAATTGGTTATGCCGCAGATTTTAACTTTTACTTTATGCATCTCACCTTTTTCCGGCGTGGACGATTTCTTTTGTCTTTAGCATTAGATCCTTACTTTTCATCAATGACGAGCCAACCAGAACCGCATGTATGCCGGTTGTTTTCAAAGCGGAAATATCTGACCCCTGCGTTATGCCGCTCTCACTGACGCGGACGCAGTGGTGCGGTATCAGCGGCGCCAGTTCAAAGGTGGTATTAATATCGACCTGAAAGCTGTCCAGATCGCGATTATTAATACCGATGGTCTCGGCACCGCTGCCAACGGCTTTTTCAAGGTCATCCCTGCTATGGACCTCGGTCAATGGGGTCATACCCAATTCCCGGCACAAAACAGTATAGTCAGTCAATTGTTGATGCGACAGAATCCGTGCGATCAGAAGGATCGCATCAGCGCCGTAAAAATAAGATTCCCGAACCTGAACCTCATCAATGATGAAATCCTTTCGCAGGATGGGCAGAGAGATCGCCTTTTTTAGGCGCGGCAGTTGACCTAGATCGCCATGGAAAAATCGCTGATCCGTAAGCAGAGAGATTGCCGCCGCCCCGGCATCTTGATAGATGCGACCGATAGAGATAGGGTCGACCTTTTTGCGGATGAGCCCGGCTGAAGGAGAGGCAAACTTGATTTCAGCGATCAGACTGATCTTTTCCGGTTTTGATATGGCGGCCTTGAAATCTCTCAGGGGCTGTCGTTGCGTGTCCCTGTTGAATGGCATGGACCTTTTCAGTCTGGCCACTTCATTCTGTTTCTCGATCAGTATCTCCGCTAATCGATGATGCATGTGAATCTCCCTGAGGTTAGCCGCGCACAAAAGGCCGGCATTGCCGTGTAAATTCAATTAATTGATCGAGCTTATCTTGAGCCTTGCCTGAATCTATGGAATCTGCTGCGATCTGGATACCCTCTTTAAAATTGTCGCATAACCCTGCGGCAACAAAAGCTGCAGATGCATTCAGCAAAACCATATCTCTTTTCGGACCCGTCTCACCATCCAGAATGTGTCGAATTATATTTGCATTCTCCTTTGCACCACCGCCAACAATATCCTCCAGACTCGCTCTTTTGAAGTCATACTCTTCCGGCACCATCTGAAATGTGCTGACATTATGGTTTTTCAGATGCGAAACCGTTGTCGGTCCACAGATACTGATTTCGTCAAATGTTCCCTCACCCCAGACCACAAATGCCTGTTTGGTTCCCAGCCGTTTCAGGACCAGAGCGATTTTATCTGTCAGGCTTTGTTCATAGACACCCAGCACTTGAACCGAGGCACCGGCCGGATTCGTCACGGGGCCAAGGAGGTTAAAAATGCTGCGGATACCAATCTCCTGTCTGGGTCCCGCCGCATGTTTCATTGCCCCGTGAAAAATAGGGGCGTAAAGAAATCCGATGCCGATCTCATTGATGCACTTCTCCACATCGGCACTGGTAACATCCAGATTTACGCCCAGGTTTTCAAGCACATCCGCACTTCCGCATAGGCTGGAGACGGCCCGGTTGCCGTGCTTGGCCACCTTTATACCACCGCCTGCAGCGACAAATGCAGTTGTGGTGGAGACATTAAATGTTCGGGTTCCGTCACCACCGGTGCCCACAATATCAAGGATCGTTTCATCATCGATATTGATCTCATCTCGGTCAATGTTGACCAAATGATTATTGACATTTATTTTTGTGGCTTTGGCCCGCATGGCCCTGGCAGCGCCGGTAATCTCATCCACGGTCTCACCTTTTAATCTCAAGGCTGTGATGAACGCCC
>WOR8_10006102_pt1 | contig 18231 bp, 34 predicted proteins | sample DeeMarSeWOR38_10_FD_19890 | JGI IMG/M metagenome (IMG submission 19890)
ATTGATGAGTACATCGTTGAACACAACTTCATATTCATGGACCCATTTGGGATTACTTCTCGTGGGTACTTTCAAATCCCAATGCCGTATGGGTTTAACAGTTTTTGGAATCTTGGCCGCGTTATGGGCCGCCTCGGGCGCGAAAAGTATACGCCAGCACAGGCCGCCAGCAGTGCGGTGTTCTCTCTCGTTGAGGGCTTCAACCCTATTGGCGGCACCAACAGCTTCCTGAACTTCCTGGCACCGACCTTTGCTGATCCTATTGTGGACATTGCCACCAACAGGAACTTTGCTGGTCAGCCAATCGTGCCAGAGCGTGGTGGGTTTGGGCCGCAGCCACCGGCTAGTCAGCTGTACTGGAGCAACACAGCCGCCCCATACGTGGCCATCTCTCAGTTCTTGAGTGAGCTTACTGGAGGCACTGCTGTTATCCCTGGCGCCGTTGAGATCAGCCCCAACATGCTGAAGTACCTGACCAACTACGCTGGCGGCGCCTTGGCTTCATTTGCTGAACGTGTTGGAAAGTTTGCTGTTGGTACATTGCCATCGGCACTGTCTGGTGATCTCGAGGAACTGGAGGTTCGGGAGATTCCATTCGTCCGCAAGTTCTTTGGTAATGTCACCCAACGCAACAGCATGGAGGACTACATCAAGGCAACTCAAGATGTGCAGCGGGCGCATCAGGAGGTGCGTGATGCGTCTCGCTTTGGTGAGAGTGAGAGGGTTGAAGCCGCCTATCAGCAGTACCCTGGGCAGCTCATGATTGCTACCCAGGTCGAACGTCTTATGCGTGAGCGCAGCAAGATCAACCGTGAGATCCGCACAGTAGAGCGGATGGAAATGCCGGAAGAGGAAAAGAAACAGCTAGTAAAAGACTTGCGTGAAGCTGCGAATGAAATCGTCGGTGTGGTTAACACCATGTACAACGAGAATGTTCGTAACGTCAGGTAGTTTGATTGCTTGGAGGATGAGCTTTCATCTTCCAGGCTTCTTCTCCCGTATACTTGGTGTGGGAGTGTTCAATCTTACCGTCTTCACTTAAAGCGCAAACAGCAGCGAGAACGTCCCACAGTGGGATGTTCTCCACGGTGGCAATCTCAATGGGAGTCATCGCCCCATTGACTTCAATGATCCTCGTGATGCGGCGGATCATCCCATCATCGCGCTGGAACCCAGAAGCGGCGTCACTCATATCAGCAAGATCCTTGTGTGTTTCGGTTCTCTCGTCAGGCGTGTCCAAACTCTCCCCTATTTGTTGCGTCATTGGACACCGAAGCCAAGATGTATTCTTTTGCAGCACTGGATGCTGTCTCCATTAATGATTCAGTCACACGCATATTGTTGATTAGTTCGTGAGGGTTGCTGATGTTGATTGCTATGTTCCAGAATGCGTTAGCGATGGCAGTAAGAACAATGATTGGTTCATGTTCATCGCACATGGCATGAGCTATCTGGAATAGAACATCAGAACATTCTCTCATGTCACTGATTTGTTCAGCAGTTGCTTCAACCTTGCTCACTGTCTTCCTCCTGTATCGCTCTTTTTGCATAGAGTGCAGCGTCAAGGAGTTCTTCATACATGTGTTGAAGCCATTCCTTGCGGGTAAGGTCGGTGCGGTTTAGCCCAACCTTATATTTCCTGAGTCCAACCTGACTGCGAGCAAGGAGGTCGCAACGCACAGACTCAACGATTGGATCTAGGAACCCGTCAGATGGATTGTTCAAAGGCATTGCGAAGATCCTCAAAGAGTTTCCGAGCTTCACGGTTGGTCTTTAGCTCAGACCGACTCTCCACCTTGCAGTGATCCCTTAGCCCATCAGAGCAATCAAGCTCAGATGTGCCAAAAGCAAATCCGTTATCGCACATCCAGCGTTGGAACTTTGGATTGCGACAAAGCATTGCTGCTGACTGAACAGCTTTGTCTCCCTCGTCGGCGTCCTTGCCCTTCACTGGCTTGCCGTGGTCATCAGTCTGAACCATAGCCACGACGTACCTAAGGCCGACAGGTGCCGCAATCAGATCAATCGGCACCTCGCTTGGGTGGATGCACAAGGTGATGAAGGTTCCCTCCTTGGTCTGGCGAGAACTAACTTTCACCGCCTCAAAGTGAACAGCAGCATCCCTTGGATTTTGCATCAGAAGATATCCCTCGATGCGCGCAGAACGCCTTCAATGTTAGGCGGCTTCCAACCCTCAGGCTTCAGCACCTTGCCATCCTCACGGCGCCGTACCCGGCCAGTCTCAGGGTCCACCTTGGCGAAGTTAGTCTTCATGACCTCATCCCAAAGTTCCTGCATGGGCCACCCCCGAGACAAGCCATAACCTGACACAACAACCAAGATGTCGATGATCGCGTCAGCAGCGTCAGCCTCAGTCTTGGCACAGAGGAGTTCTTCATATTCCTCCTTAATCAACTTAAGGTACATGTTGGATTGCAGGAAATTGAAAGAAGAAACTGTCTGGCCACAGCTCTGCATGAATATGGCCTGATCGTCAAAGATGCTCATTTGGTTTCACCTGTTGTTTCTGTCTGTTTGATTATTTTTGGAAGTGGCGACCACGCAACATAGCCAGATGAACTTCCATTGATCTGACCTATTACAGCAATCCCCATTGAAGTCAACAACAAACACTTTGACCCAGCTGGGCATCGCGTCATGTCGTTGTTCCACCTAGAAATTGGTGCCGTCGCTACTAGCTGACCAGTCATTCTTCACCAAGTTTGTCGTACATGTTTTTGGCTATAGCACTTGCTACGTGCCTAGCCTGGATGACTGGCTCTAAATCGCGTCTCATTCTACCTGCTCGAGATGGATGAATTGGTTCTGGATATCTGGCATTGACCTCCGCTTCCAGCTCATCGGCGCAATCCTTGAGTGCTGTGATGATTCCAGGAGCCATGCCGGTCCACCACCCATAAGCACGGGATGTTTCACTCATGAGGCGTATGGCTTGATTCCTACCCTCAACAATCGCAGTCACTTCATCTGGCGTGATGCAAATTGAAATGTACTTCCAAGATGCGGCGGCTTCGCACGGGCGTAAATACTCTCGTCCAAGATTCCACTCACAACCATTCCAGTATGCCGCGTGCTTAGTGCCGCCAGATAGCATGACCCAATGGTACGCAACCATGCTGGGTATAGGTGGAAAACCATTCCACGCTTTATCATCCATCAGGCTTCACCCCCATCAACCTCTACTGACCGATGCAATGCAGCGGCAGAGCGAAGAGTTTTGCACGCTTCTGAAAGAACTTCAACGGGAGTTTTATCGCTGTACACCCTGGCAAGTTCTTCAGTTTTGTACTTGTTGAGCAGGTGTTCAACGATCATTGCCGCAAGCTCCAAGCCCTCAACCTCATGTTTATGAGCTATTGTTTTTCTTACTCTAGCTTCGCACGCCTTGCGTGCGACTTTGGATCTACACCGCCCGCACTCAAGTTTGCCTGTAGTTGCAGTCCTGCCGCAACTACAGGCATGTTGAACGTCACCCATCAGCATCTTCCCGCACCGGGCACGGCTTTGGCGTCTGGCAGACGTTTTCCCAAAGCAGGCACGCGCGGAACCCAACCGCATCCACATCCCACCACATGGCTGCCGGCTCCGTGGGACGCCAGCCGCAGAGGGCGTAATGCTCCCGGTGCGCCGGGTCAGGTTGCGCGTGGCGGCACCCCTGGCAGGGCGAGGGACGCACAAAAGCATCCGGGCCGCCGGGCCAAAGCGGGCCAATGTCGAGGGCGTCACCCATCGGCGCCGGCCTCCACGCGGGCGATAAGGGCGAGCATGTCAGCGCGGGTCATGGGCGGCCTCCGCTTCCAGCACCGCGCGCTCGACTGCTGATGCAAGTTGCCCCGCGAAGTACAGTTGCCGGTGCGTTACTTCGTCATTGCTCAGAACATTCGGCAGTGCTCGCAGGAACGCGGCGACGGCGGCGGTTGCGGCATCGAGGGCGCACGCGCATGGGCCAACGTCGCACACCTCGGCTACACAGGTGTCGCGCGCGAACATCCTGACGCGCGCCGCCTCTGCCGCCGCATCCAGCGCGGCCTTGATCGCGAGGGCGGTCATGGGGCGGTCTCCAGCGCGGCGCGGGCGGCTGCATCCGCGCGGCGCAGCGTCTCGATGGCATACCGCACGGCGTCGCGGTACGACTGGTCGCCCCGGCAGCGCATTGCCTCGGTCAGCACAGCAGATATGGCCGCGCGCTGCGACATCATCGCCTCCCGCAGCCGCGTCACCTCGGCACGCAGGCGGGTGATTTCGGCGGCCTGCGCGGTGATGTGGTCAGCGGCATGAGCCGGCACATGCGGCGGCAGATGTAGCCACCGCGTCGTGTCATTAGCGCCGGAATGGTAGCATTTCGCGTTTCGCAGCCGCGCCACCAGCGCATCCCGCTCACTCATCGCCCGCGCCTCCCCGGATTGCGGCAGCGGTGCGGATAGCAATCACTGCGTGCCTGAGATTGTACGGAGACAAACCCCCAGCGGTTTCCTTTTCAGCGATCTCCGCAGCCCGCAGCATCCCGCGCGCCTCGGCTTCGCGGATCGCGGCGGCAACCTCGGCGGGGGTGAGGCAGGGGCTGAGATAGGTGCAGAACTCCACCATATCTGCCGGTGAAGTGCCCGGATAACCGCCCCATCTGCCGGCGTCCGCGCTCCAATTCAGCAGATACGGTTCATGGTTACCGTTCATCAACCAATGCCATCCCTCCCGCTCCGGGTTCAGCGGCACGCCATCCCACGCGGCGGTCATTCGACGGCACTCGGCGGGGTGGGGAGGGGGCGCCAGTGGGTGGCTTCTCGCAACTCGTCCACGCACCATCCGCCGTCACTGTGATAGCGCGCGGTGCAGATGAACCCGTCTAGGCCATGCGCTGGTGCGGCATAGACCAGCACCCACTGGTCACGCGGCGCCGTTTTAATCGGCAGCCAGTCAACCGCTTTCACTGCACGCTCTCCCACGCTTCAACGATCACCGGGCACGTCTCGCGCAGCACGGACCAGCACGCCTCGGCGACGGCCTGCGTCTCGGGCTGCGTGCCATTACCGCGCCGCAAGTCGCAGAAGTGCAGCCACGAACGCAGCGAGCCATTCATGTACAGCCGCGACATGGTCAGCCCCTCGGGCAGCACGGCGCGGGCCACTTCCTTAGCGATGCCGTGCGAAAGTGCCCATTCATAGGCAATCCGTGTCTCCCGCAGCATATCGTCCTGTAGTGCAAGCCATTCCTCTGCCACGAGAGCATCCGCACACGCCACGCTTGCCTGTCGGTTCGTCGGGTGCTGCATCCGCGCATCCCGGAGCGGCGTTTCCGGCAGCGCGTCAACGCTGGCATAGCGATAACTGAACTCTGAAAACGAGAACGACCGATGCCGGATGATCTGCCGCGTTACGTCTCTTGGAGCCTCAATCTCAACGCAAAGGTTGGCCATTTCAAACGGAGACCAGTGCTTATTCTTGATGAGGTAGCCGATCAGCTTTGCGGCGGTTTCCGGCTTATCCTGCGTTGCGGGGCTGGAAACGCGAGCGATGTAGGCGACCATCTGGTCGGCGTCGGTCGTGGCCCAGATGAGCTTAACGGTCATTGTTGTTTCTCCGTTGTTGAAGTTACTCAGTGAAGGCGTCGTCCCAGCTTCCTAAGGTGCTGGCCTTTGAGTATTCCGTTGCCCGGCTCTCAAAGAAGTTTGCATGTTCAACCGCGTTTAACATCTCATCCAACCATGGAAGCGGATTGCTGTCAACCTTGTATATGGGGTTGAGTCCAAGTTGTTGAAGCCTACGGTCAGCGATGAAGCGAATGTATGCCTTCGTATCTTCAGCCGTCATACCCTTAACCGGGCCAAGCTCAAAGGCAAGATCGACGAACGCATCCTCATGCAGGACCATGTGCCGACAGATCTCATAGAGATCATTCTGCAACTCAACGGTCCAGATCTCAGGGTTCTCCTGAATGAAGGTGCGGAACAGCTTGATGATATTATCGCAATGCAGAGTCTCATCGCGGACAGACCAACTAACGATCTGCCCCATGCCCTTCATCTTATTGAACCGTGGGAAGTTCATCAGGATGGCGAAGCTGGCAAAGAGTTGCAGCCCTTCAGTGAAGGCGCCAAAGGCAGCCAAGGTCTTGGCGATCTCAGTCTTGTTGTTGACCGAGAAGCTGTGCATGTAATCAACCTTGTCCTTCATCTCCTTGTATTTCATGAAGGCGCTGTACTCAGCTTCAGGCATACCTACAGTATCTAGCAGGTGAGAGTAGGCGGATATGTGTATAGTCTCGATGTTACTGAATGCAGAAAGCATCATCAGCACCTCGGTAGGTTTGAATACCTGCGAGTAGTGCTGCATGTAGTTGTTGTTTACTTCAACATCCGCCTGCGTGAAGAACCGGAAGATCTGCGTCAGCAGGTTCTTCTCTCCTGGCGTCAGGTTCTTCTGCCAGTCCTTCACATCATCAGCAAGCGGCACCTCCTCCGGGAGCCAGTGAACCCGCTGCTGGGTCAACCACGCATCATAGGCCCAGGGGTAGTGGAAGGGCTTATAGACCGGGTTGGAGGTCAGCAGGTTATGAACGGGAACGCTGGTCATTGTCTGACTCCAGTATAAGTTAATTATTCGTCGTCAGGTGGGGTTGGCAATGGGCGCCAGTGAGTAGCTTCGCGCAGCTCGCACACGCACCAGCCTCCATCAGGATGCCATTGTGCCACCGCTTGAAATGCAGGAAGGCCATGCGCGGCTTCAGCGTAAATCAAAACAGGAATGTCCTGTGGGGCGCTACTTATGTCGTGCCAACTGCGCAGCGCCCTTAGCTCATCAGCCATTCGGCGCTCATTACTTTGAGAACGGTTTAACATTTTGAGGGCTTCAGCCCTAACTTCATCGACCTTCGAAAGGATCGAGCTAACCTCCGGACCTCGTATTCCGGCCCGGTAAGCATTAGCCACATCCTGCGGAAGCCGGGATAAATCGGAGTAATCATTATCCAAAACATTATCCCGCAAGATACCCTCCATCAGTTGTAGTTTCTGGGCTTCAACTTCTTTGGGGCGGTGAACCAAACCCCTTCGACCTCATCAAAGAACCTATCGCCATTGCTGGCGATATACTCAGCCCAGTTGACCCCACACTTGTGGAAGTCAGACACATACGTTTCGCCAGCCTGCATACTCTTGGCCGCAGTGGCGAACCCTTGTGCCAGCATCACGGATGCAATGCTGGCACGGGCCTCGATCAGGGATGCGCTCACGAGATCCGCCAGACGCGGGTCTTATCACCCTCGATGACGGTGCTGAACTTCTTGCCCAGAACCTTACCGCGCTTCGTCACAAAGACCGATACATGACGGCGAGATTCGTTAACGAGGAAGCTGCTGCCAACTTCCATAGTCATCATGGCTTCCAGCATCTCAAGGTTGACGGGCTTCATGGATGACCGTCGATATGTGGGAACCGGAATGTTACGTTCAATTTCAAGCATTTGGAAACTCTTTCACGCCAATGATTTCAAGGATAGTGGCAGTGATGGTTGAACCATCTGCCTCACTCCACTTGGAGTCATGCAGACCAATCGCATCACCAACACACCAGGGAATATTATCTAATCTTTCCCTTAGGTCAAGCTCACGCATGAAGATAGGGTACTCCCTATTTTGCGCGATTACCCGAGTGATGCTTTTGTTTTTATGCACCACTTGATCGGGTCCACTCCCTTCAAATCCCACCATGTCTTCTCATCCCCATAACAATGCAGCTCAACGTGATGTTCTGAGCAAAGCGGAACGGCCCAGTCGTCACCACTGCGCGCACCCATAGCTGATGGCTCTGCGTGCATTAGGTGGTGGGCTACAGAGTACCGCCCGCAGAGCAAGCAGCCCTGCGAGCGAACCCAGCGGAGGCGTTTAGCATCCTTAATCCGCACGCTAGAAGAGGCTCGTTTGATTGGACCGATGCTTTGCAGTCGCAGTCACAATCTTAACTGCGTCATCCCACCAGCGAGCGGGGTAGGTAGCAATGCAGTGACCACCACTTCCATTGGTCTTAGGGCGAAGCTCTTTATCAGGGAGCTTACCCACGGTCGAGAGATACATGTCCCTCAACCTAGCGCCAGCAGACCAAGTATCTGCTGGCACCGGCTCGAAACCCAAGACCTTAAACACCTCGATGATGGTGAAGTCTCGGTTGGGCTTCATCAGAAAGGAACGTCATCATCGAAGGAGTTAGAGGCAGCGACCGGCTTCTCCCACGCCTTGCTGGCCTTGAGGCTCAGGAACTTCCCGCTGTTGCCAGTCTTGCTCCAGGCAGAAACATCCATCTTGATCGGCTTGCCAGCCTTGGCTGCCTCAAGGAGTTCCTTCAGGAGATCCTTGCTGATCTCCAGGTTACCCGTCATATCCGGGTGCTTGTCCGTCGTCTTGCGGCGGTTAGGGAACAGCACCCCACCAGGGGGGTATGCAGTACCACTCATCACTTCTTCTCCTTGTTGATCTCGGCTTTGCGGGCAGTGAACGCTGCAAGAACTTCAGCATGAACAACCGGGTGAGATTCCTTCATGGCGTCCAGCGCCTTGACGTTCTCAGCCCAGAAGTTACGGAGGTCACCCATCGTCTTGGCGTTCGGCATGAACTTCAGGAAGATGTCCTTGACCTGATCCCAGTTACCTTCCTCACCAGGGATGGCGTCATCAGGAACAACCGGCACCTGAGCCTTAGACTCCATAGCAGCGGGCTTGGGAGCGGGCACAGGGGCACTGAAGTCCATCGGGTCTACCGATGTGGCGGCCTGCCGCGAGGCAGGCTTAGACGGGGCTGTGGTGCCCAAGTAATCTAAGTCGCTGGGGTTGGTGCTATCAGCATCCTCTTCCCCGGTGGCCACCTTAAACAACTGCCGCATGAACACCTTGTCCGCATAGGACATGGCGCTACCAACAGTCTGGGCGCCCTGAATAGGATGAATGATGGATAGCTTAGAGAAGCTGGGAAGTGTGGCGCCAGAGCTGTGGAACAGATCCACAATGTAAGTTGCCTTGATAAGAGGCTTCGGACCAGCAGAGGCGATCACCTCAAAGCTGTCCTCCTTCAGTACCCAGGTCAGACCAGCATTGGCTGCCTCGACACCAGCCGTCTCGTAGTACTTATCAATACTTACGAAACGATAATTGCCATGCTGGTTGAAGGCTCCCTTACCAACGCGACCAAGAGCCTTAGTCACGCTGGTGATGGCTGCAAATACTTCAGCCGTGTTCATTTAACTTCCTCCTCGATGATGGCCTGCATGATTGCTGGAAACGATGCCGTCATAAACATCAGGATATGCTTTGCCACATCCTGTGCAATTTCAGCCGTCTCATTTGCTGGAGACCTACTGCAAATCCTTGCAGTAATATTGCCAGCAACAACACCCAAGGATGATATCGCCACCAATGGTGACGCTCCATCAACGATGCCCCCGATATCATCGCACATGGAAAGGATATCAGACTTCAGTTCGTAGCTTTCGCCATCACTGATGTCTGACACAAAGTCCTGATTGAGCGATGAAAAGATCAGGTCAATGATCCTGGGGTTCGACGCATCTTCAGGCATTGTCATTCTCCCTTATTGCCTTCCATTGACCACACCAATCTGACACAGGACAGAAGTCCATGCAACGGATATTTTCACCAGGGCGTTCAACAATCTTCGCCTTGTTTTCCGCTGCGTAAAACTCAGCCTCACGCCGTTCGTTGATGTCGAACAGCTTTAGTGCCCGCACCCTACCTTCCTTCACCACCGCCAGTTTGCCGGGCCTAAGCCACCGCTCTTCGTCCGTGCAGTCAGGCAGCGGCTCATCCCATTCATGTGCCCGCTCTGCGTCCTGATGGATACGAACCCGCTCATGAACGTAGTCGCGGCGTTCTTCCGCAGACCAGAGGGGGATGTCGATCACAATCGCCGGGGCTACAGGGTAGTTCGGGTTGCGCTCTACCTCACGCCGGTTCCAATCCCGGATGATAGCATTGATGGTTAGACCGGTCACCTTCCAGCCTTTAACGACCTCAACCAGATAGGCGTAGATGTTGAGTTGGCGTTCCCAGTCCTTCTTCGGGTTCATCACCGTCCAAGCAGAGGTCATCTTGTAGTCGGACAGCGCGACATACTGTTGGTTGGTTTTCTCGTTGAAGCCCACCTTTTGAAGGTCAATGCCACCAGAGATGCGCCATCCATTCACGACATGGAACAGACGTTCTTCCGCAAGGTGTTCGTTGTCGGCACCCCGCTCCACCACCTCATGCAAGGCAGAACCGAGGAGTGCCCACACCCTATCAGCCACATCTTCCACGATGTCATCGGCGTGCTTGTTCCGCATGATGCGGATACGAGGAGAACCAATCAACTCAGTGGTCGAGATCTTGGAGTTGCCCCTGCTGTACCTATCCCTGTTCGCTAGGTTGACCAGTGTCTGCGGCAGGTTGTGTTTGTTCGTAACTGGGTTAGCCATCCTTGTGTTCCTTCTGATTTTGTGTGGTGTTCAAAACAGAGCGGGCAGCTTTGATGATCTTGCTGTATCCGTGCCCGTCGCCTGCCTCATGGGCTGCAACAAACTCCGCCACTACCGCCAGCAGCCCTATATTTTCAGCACGGAGGCGCGTGATCTTGGCGGCGGCATCCGTTAACGGGCGCGGCGCTTCAACCCCACCGAATTGCCTCATAAGTTCAGCAATTTCGTCCAACCGCTCCACAATATCCCGCTCACTCATCGCCCGTGCCTCCCCGGATTTCGGATGCAACGACCTGGATTTCAGCAACCATGGCTAAATCCCTATCATCACATTCGGATGCATCAATGGTACCGTTTGGAGTTGACCAGTCTAAAATAATGGTCGCCGCCCGCTCCATCCCCTTAACCTCGGCATTGCGGATCGCGGCGGCATGCTCGGTGGGGGTGGGGCATGGGCCGAGGTAGGAGAAATACCGCGCCATGCTGTCAGGATCGCCGCCGCTGCCTTCTTCGAGCCAGCAGAATTGGCCTTCGCCGCAACCATCATCAGACCACAGCCACGCCTCGGGCATGCCGTGGGATTTGCGTTGCAGCCAGTGCCAGCCATCCCGCTCCGGGTTCAGCGGCACGCCATTCCATGCGTCGGTCATGGCGTCGGCCCCCTATGTATGTATCGCAGCAGAAACGCTATGAGCACCACATCCATAAATACACGGAACCATTCTAGTGTGCTCATGGCGTCGGCTCCGGCGGGGTGGGGAGGGGGCGCCAGTGAGTGGGTTCGTGCAGCCGCTCGCCAGAGTAGGCGTCGCGCCAATGACCGTCCGTACTCAGTTCGGCGATTGCGATAAACCGGGCGGTTGATGGGTCATTATACTGGAAGCTCGACACCAGCATTTCCGCATCCCTCGGCGCCGTCTCAATCGGCTGCCACCCTTCAGCCTGGGCAGTCATGCCGCGCAGCACGGGCACCAACGCCTTCCAAAGGTAGATACGGGCCGCCCCATCCAGCACGGTGCGTGCTATATCGGCGCTCTCCTTTGGCATTCCTCCGCTGGATGCCCGCCGCAGCCATGTGTCGAGGCTGTCGCGCAGCACATCAGCACCTGCGCTTTAACCGCCTTGGGGTTCGCGGCGGCAATGAAGGCGGCATCACATGGCGCGACGCGCGCTGAAATAAGTTCCTCTTCGGTCCACCATTCTGCGGCGCTGCCCGGCGCCGCTTCCGCCAGCCGGCGCAGTTCGTCGTCTGTCATCATGACACCCATATCGTTGCGTTAGGCATGCAGATACATTCATCAAGGATGTCTTTTAGGAAGTCAGTTGCATCAACGTAATCTCCCCATCCGTTCCTTGGATTCATCGCCGTGTATGTTTTGTGGTTGGCATGCATATGATTGATGGCGTCAGTAAGTAGTCCAATGCAGTCACCGCACTTACGTCCACTGAGATCACTTAGTTTCATGTCGGTGCCAACAGAACTAAGAGCAGTGGCGAACATCTGACCGCAGTTGTATGTGTAGTTGATGTCATTGCGGCCGACCGTGATGGGATCATCACCACCAAGGTCAGCCTTGAACCAAACATCATAGCCCACAGATCAGCCCTCCGTTGTGCGTTGGATGTGCAGCTCAAACATGGTCAGGATATCGTGGCTCTCATCACCGAGAGGGGTGCCGCCGCGAGTCCTTTCCCAATGCTGCCATGCTTGGTCCATAGTGAAGAAGCGGCAACCAGCAGTTACGCGCCAGCCACAGTTAGTGTTCCACAGGAAGAAGTCATACCCATCGGCGCGAGTTGCGAGGCGGTCGAGTGAAAGGACTTCAGTCTCACCGAGCTTAGTGCCACTCAGACAACAGTCCCTCAGAGTAGCACCACTCAGGCTAGCGCCATCAAGGTCAGCGCCACGCAGGTCAGCACCACGCAGGTCAGCACCACGCAGGCCAGCGCCACTCAGGTCAGCACCACGCAGGTCAGCACCACGCAGGTCAGCACCACGCAGGTCAGCGCCACTCAGGCCAGCGCCACTCAGGTCAGCGCCGATCTTAACAGCCGCTTCAACGCATACTGCAAAGGTTGAAAAATCCCCTTTGAAAATAACCTGACGATTAAGCATGTTAAGTATTTGATGTTTAAGCATTGTTGTTCTCCTGTTTGGTTGTGCATCTTGAGTGCGAGGAAACCTTAGTTCAACTCAGCGCAAACTGCAACACACAAAATGCGCTGGAAGTTTTGATGGATAGGTGATAGGCATACGAGGATGCCTATCTTCCTGACCGTGCTGGGCGAACCAGCCAGCAAAGCTAATAGTCGAAGGTTGGTGTCGCGTGGTGGTAAGCCACTCTTCATCAAGAGTGCCAAGGCTCTGTCCTACGCTGACGCCTTCAACCTTCAGATTCCAACCATAAATCCCCTACTTACCGGAGAGTTACGTCTTGATTGCTGGATCTACTACGCAAGCCAAAGGCCAGACCTCGATGAGTCCCTCATCCTCGATCTCCTCCAAGGAAAGGTCTATGCAAATGACAGGCAAGTCCGTGAACGCCATGTCTACCACTACATCGACCGTGCCCAGCCGCGTGTTACCATCCTCCTCAGGGAGAGGGATTCCGGAGCTGGACTTGTGGAGGAGCGTAATCTTTCAGAGCTTTACGGACGTCTGCGTCGGTAAAGCTAGTGATCGGTTTGATGTTATCTCGTGGATAAGCAAGCCTGATTTCATCGAGGTGTGCAGTTCAGCCGACCTGGACCCAGGCAAGATTGCCAAGTGCATCAGGCATTTGTCAGCCATCGAATCCAGGGCTGATCGCGCTGCGGCACTGAAGCGGATGCGCGAAGGGATGGAGATCGGAGTGGTCGGAGCGGCAGGGGTCGAACCTGCGACATCTAGCACCCAAAGCTAGCGCGCTACCACTGCGCCACGCTCCGATCCACAAGCCATACTATCAAACCGCTTGCGTGCCAAGCCGACGATGAGCTAGGCTCAAAAAAGAAGGGCGGCCCACGCAAAGGACCGCCCCTCAAACACCCTGCGGAACCAGGGTGGGCCACAAGGGCCAACGCCCTTTATGTGCCCCATCCCCATGCCTCAGGTCAAGACTTGGTATTCCCTAACGGGAATAAACCTGAGGCTGCTACCGTTTCTCCCCTCAGGCTAACCGATCAGGATGGAACTCAAGCCCTACCCAGAGGCTTTAAGCCTGGGTGATGACCGTCCGGGGGAACTTCCCCTTCCTACCCGCCTGATGGCCCACAGCCTAAGGCATAACTGACCCTACATGCCGTTAACATGTGATTGGGGTTCGACAACCTGAGGGGAGACAGACCCCTCGCCACCGCAGTGATGCGGCGGATTGTCGGGCAGGAACGAGTGGCTCACGATACGAGCAGGTCAGCTAAACGGACGGTGGCAGCGTGGTCCTGAGTACCGCTCCCTGCTTCGGCAGGCAGGAATAGCGGAAGGTGAACTGCGTGCGCATTTTAAGAACGCTGTTTCGTTGAGCCTTTGTTAGAGGGGTGTCTTGTGACTCAGTCCAAACGAGCGAAGCGCAAAACCAAAGCGTCTCGTCTGCGTGAGCAGGCTAAGGAGTTGCGTGAAGATCGCAAGCTGAAGCAGGTGGTCAACACCAAGTCGTTCTGGCAACGCCAAACCTTTGGCCCAGCGTCTGAGGTCAGGCACGTCGATCCTAAGGATTGTGACGGCACCCTCCCTTGAGCGGGTTGCGTTCGCGGCAGGGCGTTGCTAGGGTCCGCCTCGTAGGGCGTGGTGCCCTGCTGGGTGTTCATGTGAACCCGTCAGAGCGGGCATTGTTTGTCCGTGCTTTGCCTGTCTCTGACAAACTCACTTGTGCTTGTAAGTTCAACTCGAAATACGCCTTTGTAGTACAGCGGTAGTATAGGGAACTTGTAATTCTCAGACCTCGGTTCGATTCCGAGCGAAGGCATTGATAGAAACTGAAGGTCAGAAGTTCAAATCTTCTATCCAGCATTCCTTCAGCTTAAGATAAATCCTGTTGCCGATATCCCAGCCCTGTGCCATGATGCGGTATGCCATCCAACATCGCTGAATATGCCATCGCCACATCGCGTGACGGACAACGCCGCGTTGCTTGTCCTGAGTGTGGTCCGACGAGAAAGACCAAGGGTGAACTGACCCTTTCGGTTAACTCGGATGGCGAGAAGGTTATGTGGCAATGCTGGCACTGCCACATCAGTGGTGCCACGCCGCTCATCCAATCCAAACCCCAGAGGAAGCCCATGCAGCAACAGACTGTTGTCCCGATGAGGACGTTGTCGGTTAGCCCTCTCGATGAGGATGGTGTTGCCTACCTTGCGGCTCGCGGTATCAGTGAACAGACGGCACGCGATGCAGGGTTGGTGTCTGGCATTAAGTTCTTCCGCAAGGCTGGGTCTGAACTCCAGGCTGTTGGGTTTCCTTATCGCCATAAGGACCAGGACTATGCCGTCAAGTGGCGTTCGATCACCGGCAAGGACTTCACCCAGGAAGGCTCCGCTCAGACGCTGTTCCTGGCACACAAGGTAGATGGTGCCGATCAGATCATCATCACTGAGGGTGAGATCGACGCGCTGTCCTTCCTTGAGGTTGGCATCAATGGGGCTGTGTCCATTCCGTCTGGTGCCATCGAGGCATCGGTCGGTGATGATGCGGCTCGGCTAAGGTGGATGTCTCATCACGATGAGATGCTGGCCACCATCAAGAACATCTACATTGCCGTTGATATGGATGGCCCAGGTCAGACCACAGCCAATGAGTTGGCTCGTCGCCTTGGTAAAACCAAATGCTGGAAGGTTGTGTTTCCTGCTGGGTGCAAGGATGCGAACGATACCCTGACCCGGATGGGATCTGATGCTCTGATCCAGGCATTCAGTTCCGCTCAACCCTGGCCCATTGAGGGTATCTCGGCACCCATTGAGTTCACTGACAAGCTGGTGTCCTTGTTTACCAAGGGCCTACCGCGAGGCATCAGCACTGGATGGCCTGCCGTTGATGAGTACTACACCCTAAACCCTGGCAACCTCGTCATCGTCACTGGCGTACCGGGTCACGGCAAGTCGACGTTCATCGACGCCATGCTGGTCAATGCCATGCGCGACAGTGATTGGCGTGTAGCCTACGCCAGCTTTGAGAACCCGCCCGACATTCATCTGTCCAAGCTGATCGCGCAGAAGGTCAATAAACCTTTCGGCCTAGGTCCCACCCCTCGCATGGACGAGGATGAAATGCTGGAGGCCCTGGGCTGGATCAATGAGCGGGTTACATTTCTGACGCATGATGGTGTGATGCCCACCGTTCAGTCACTGATCGAACGGTTTGAAACTGCCGTTCGTAGGCAGGGAACCAAGGCATGTGTTGTTGATCCGTTCAACTTCCTGAAACTCAGCGCGAAGAAGGATGGTTCAGTAGATACTGAGTCCATCAATGAAATGCTCAGTGAGTTCAAGATGTTTGCCCAGCGGGCAGAGGTTGTGTTCTTCCTCGTTGCTCACCCGGCAAAGCCAATGGGCGGCAACGCCGATCAGGTGCCGGGTGGGTACTCGATTAGTGGTAGTGCCCACTTCTACAACCGGGCAGACTTCGGACTGACCATGCACCGCAAGGGCGGCGAGTCTCACTTGCATGTTTGGAAGGCGCGGTTCGCACACCAGGGGAAGATAGGATCTTCGCCTCTGGTCTATGACGTTGCCACTGGTGGCTTCAAGGAAGCAGGCCAGCAGGACATGTCTAACCAATGGGATTGGGATGATGGCAAGAACAAAGACCCCTTCTAGGGGGTCGTGTTCCTGGCCTCTCGGATGGTGCGGCGAACGTCTGACCTTTGGTTCTTGCTGGCACGCCCATCGCTGGGGGTCAGACTGAAGAACACCGTTCGCTTCCTACCATCCACATTGAACGAGACGCTGCCGTGTTTGCCTCGTCGGACCACATCAAACTGATTGATGTCATGCGCGGATAACTCGCTGACGATCCCGTCAAGGATCGCCTGCGACCGGTTGTTGATCTTCATTCTACCCTCACTTCACCTGAATGATTTCGCCAAACGCGGGCTTCTTGAAGATGCTGTTGCCCCACTTGGCCCAGACCACAGGATACCCCGGATCTTTATACTGACCCCAGCACTGGAGGTCGGTGAAGTATATGGCCACATCAGGCTGGATGCCAGCGCGCTCAATGGCGTTGAACGCAGGCTGGAATGCAGTACCGCCACCGCCAGGAGACTTGAAGATGAGGGCGTCTCCGTCGCTGAACGTCTCCATCCAATGGACCTTTACATCACAGGCAAGGATGGTCACCTCTTGCGGGGCGAGATCCTCAATCAACCGCTCCATCTCAGCGACAAACACAGCATGAGGTGAGGCGGTGATTGAACCAGAGGTATCCTGAATGATGACCATATGATTGATGCCACGGTTCAGGTGGGCAGGAAGGTATGTCCGCATGGCCAGCGCCCGGCGGTTGACCCTGCGCCACGTAGTGCTGCCGTTGCCAGTGCTCAACTCGGACATGTACCGGCGCAGCGCATCGCGCCAATCCACGGTGGGCTTGCGCGCCTCATTGACAATCCGCTCCACCCCAGCAGGCAAGGTGCCGTTGCGTTCAGCAGCGCGAGCAGCCTGGACAATCTCCACCTGCAACTCGGCCAACTTCTCGCTGACCTGGGCGGGGGAGAGGCAGGTGCCGTCCTCGGATAGCGGCTCCAGAATAAGGCCCGCAGAGGCGCCCTTCTTTTGGCCGGTGCTATCACCCTGCTCAGGCTTGCCACCGCCTTGCTTGCCCGTCTGAGGGGGCGTGGCACCCATCTTCGGGGCGCCGGCACTATTGGCTTGCTGCTTCTTGCGAAGGTCGAAGATCTCCTCAGCGGACAGCTTCTCAAGATGCTTATCAACCAGCCCACCGACAGGCAGCTGCATCCTTGCGGCAAGGATCGAAGGATTGATCGCATAGTCGCAAGCGATGTTCCATTCACCGTGATCTCGACCATTGCGGCGCAGGTGGTGGGCGTTAGCCTTGTGCATCACTTCGTGGCACAGCACGCCCTTCACTTCGCCATCGGTAAGGCGCAGCACAAAGGCGGGGTTGTACCAGATGGTGCTGCCATCCGTTGCCATCGTGTCGATGGCCCGACCTCTGACCTGGGTGGCTCCAACCAGGGGCATCGAATAGATCAGTGAACCATAGAAGAACTCATCGACCAGCAGTCGGTCGCGTGCCTTCATGATCTTCTGTTGAACGCTCATTGCAATCTCCTGTGTGAGTTGTTTCTAGTTTGCTGCAACGCAGAAGGCAAGGATGTTTCCTCGTCCGCCTGCCAGTCGATATCGGTGCCCGATCCGTTCAGCCACAGCCTCACATGAGGCAGCGTTAGGGAATCGTTCCATCGCAATAGTCGGTGAAGTACTGGAAGAACCTCCAGCAATCACGATCAACATCGTGGCAATCAGTGGTGACATCGTGCCCTCAAGCATCTTCAATTGATGTCTCCTGTAAATCAGGCTTGGTAGCTTACGATTTTTCATCTTAAACAGCCCGCTGTAGTATCCCTTCATGATGTCTTTTTCACTGCGGTTAAGTGCTCTTGCCACAATATGAAAGGCTTGGTTGTTATCTAGCCTGTTGGTTGCGTCAAATATTTCCATATCTGTGAAGGTCACGCCATCGATGGGCAGGATGATATCATCCTCCCCTCGCACCAACACGCGGGGCTTCCTGCCACGGGTTGACTTCTTCTTGATCG
>WOR8_10002838_pt1 | contig 18227 bp, 16 predicted proteins | sample DeeMarSeWOR38_10_FD_19890 | JGI IMG/M metagenome (IMG submission 19890)
CGTGCCGGTTTAAAAGGGGCGTTTGGATTTAATCCGATGAAAACAAATGCCTGGAAGGGCAAACGCCCCACCACCCGAATGGGGGCTGTCGCCATGCTGCGCAGTCGCCTGGATGAGGTGCGGCAGAAAATACAAAAACAGCGGCGGGCCCGGGGCAGCAAAAAGGAGGACATACAGTTTTCAGCAGAAGATAAAGTCCTGCAGGATTTACTGGGACGCAAAATGCGCCTGCGTGCCCACGTCCATAAAATCGACGATATCGCAGCACTTTTGCGCCTGGTGGACGATTTTAAAATTGATGTCACCGTTGATCACGCCTGCGATGTTCACCGGCCGGAGATTTTCCGAGAATTAAAAAAGAGAAAAATTCCCGTTATTTACGGTCCAATTGATTCTTTTGCCTATAAAGTGGAACTCAAACATGAGGACTGGCGCAATGTGCGTCACCTTTTGGAATCCGGGGTGGAATTCGGTCTCATGACCGATCATCCGGTAACCCTTGCGCGCCAGCTGTTATTACAAACCCGCTGGTTCATGCGGGGCGGCCTTTCAAAACAACAGGCCATTGAGTTGATTTCGCGCCGAAACTCGAAAATCCTGGGGCTCGACGACCGCCTCGGCACCCTGGAAAAAGGCAAATGGGCGTCTTTTATCGGCTGGAACGGAGATCCTTTTGATCTGGCCTGTTATCCGGTAGCGGTGTACGGAGAAGGAGAACTGCTTTATTCAGAGAGTTGATAGGATAAAGTTATTGTGTAGCTCAGAATTTATTTTTTTAGCCACTTGGATGAATATTTTTTATCCCGCAAAGCGGGATGACATGTTTTTGGCCGAGCAAGTCGCTCGGCCAAAAGGTCCTGAGTCTGTGGCTAATTTGTTTCAAAATTGTAGACCGGAATCAGATATTAATCGTCGATATTTTATAGAGAACTGAATTTTAAATTGAGGTAGCAACAATGTCCGATCATGATAAACGGGTGGCTTTGGTGACCGGTGCCAACCGGGGCATCGGGTATGCAATCAGCCGCCGGCTCGGCGAGCAAAACATTACGGTGGTCATGGGTGCAAGGGATCCCGACAGAGGGGCGCAAGCCTGTTCCCGTTTACAGGGGGAAGGTCTGGATGTGCAGTTTCAACTGCTGGATGTCACCGCTGAAAAAAGCATAAAAGCGGCGATTGAACGCATTCGGACACGTTTTGGACGGCTGGATATCCTCGTCAATAATGCGGGTATTATGATTGACGGCGGGGAAGATGCCCGAAATGTCCGTCCGGAGACCATTCAAAAAACAATGCAAACCAACCTCATGGGGCCCTTGATGCTATGCCAGTGCTGCATTCCGTTAATGCAAGCGGGCGGCTATGGCCGCATCGTTAATATGGCCAGCGGCTTGGGATCGCTGACAGAAATGGCCGATCCCGGCTCCCCCCATGCCGGCGTAGGTGCACCGGCATATCGACTCTCCAAAGCTGGGCTGAACTGTATTACCGCCTTGCTGGCGAAAGAAGTCCGCGATGATAACATTCTGATAAACTCGGCCTGCCCGGGCTGGGTAAGGACGGACCTGGGCGGCGAGCAGGCCCCTTTGACGCCCGAGCAGGGTGCGGACACGCCGGTTTGGCTGGCCACCTTGCCGGATGGCGGGCCCACGGGCGGCGTTTACAGAGAACGGACCTTGATCCCGTGGTAATATGAAAAATACCGGAACGGGCGTAAATTAATTAAGGGTGCGATGCTCCATGCGGGCCCAAATACGTTATTTGAAGCTGCCTGTGCTTGCTGCAAATTGGGTTTCTGGCAAAAACTCCCCGGCCCCTTAATTAATAATAGCACAAAATGAGGTACAAACAGCCCACGATCATTTAGATGATTTTCGGTATTGCAAATACGACATCGATGGATATAATATTGATAACAAAAAGTCTTGACTCCGGTTTTTAGAAAGGAGGATCGTATGGGAAAACAGTATCGACATATTATGGGACTGGTAATGCTTATCTTTGCGGCCGGCCTCATGGTGGGCACCGTATGTGCTGCCGAAGAAAAAAATATGAAGGGCTGGGAGATCGGTAGCCCCTATAACAGCAACTATGACGTCAAAGAATTTGAGTATTTCAGAGCATGGGTGGTCGGGTTCAAAGAAGAGCCGCCCATGGAAGGTATGTCACCTGCTACGATTATGGTTGTGCGGGATGGTAGTGAAGTCGTTGATGTGCACATATGTCCGACCTGGTTTGCCAAACCCGAGGATATCGGCGTGAAAAAAGGTGATCGGGTTAAAATAAAAGGCGTCTGGGCCGAGATCAAGGGAAAAGATGTATTTATGATGTCAAAAGTCAAAAAGGGAGACTTTTTTGAATTTAAAGTTCGTTTAACCACGGACGGCAAACCGTTTTGGACCATGAGCAAAGAGGAACTTGCCTGGGAGCAATTGTCGGACGAAGAAAAAAAAGCACGAATCGCAAAAGGGGAAGGACCACCCAAAACGAAATCTCAGTAAAAAATAGCAACGATGATGAAGCAAGAATAGAATCCCGGCGAGTTGCATGAACTTTCCGGGATTTTATTCTGAATAACGCCAAAGATGCCGGGGCTTTTTTATTCATATATCAAAATTATAAAACGGGTCTTCAAGCAGTATTATTTAAAAAGCATTTCTTGACAATTGATGGGGTTAATGCTTTTCTTCTGACCTTGAAAGTGAAGCGGCCCGCAGAGGGAGTGCCGGGCGAATGAAAGGAGTTTAAGCACGTATGGCAGAAAAAGCTTTTGAGCCGACCGGCCCATTGGGGCCGCAGATTTTCGGGCTGCCAATTGATCGGGAAACGCTGTTTTCCAATCACAAAAAATTATATAAAAAGCGCATTGAAAATCGACAGCGCAAATTAATTATCAAATTGGCGTTTCTCAAACCTTTTTTAAAGCAGGGTGAGAAAATTTTACAGGTTTCGACCGGATATTCACCCATAACCTCCCTTGCCCAATATGTAACCGGGTTTTTATTTGTTTACCTGAAACGATCCCTTTTTGTATTTACCAATTACCGCATTTTGCATATACCCACGACCCCGGGCTACAAATTTAAAAACGCGATCGCTCAGATACAGTATGAAGGCTGCCGTTCCATCACCCTGAAGGGGGGGACACTGGTTGTCCAGTATGCAAAATTCGGTAAGGTGGAAAAATTCAAAGCGATTGGGCTTTCGGAAAGAAGAAAAATCAGAGCGCTGTTAAAGAGCAAGCCGCTGTCGGGGACCAAAACCAAGTTAGGCGAGCGCTTCCACCTCTGTCCGCAATGTACCCGTCCGCTTCTGGCCGGGAAGTATGTCTGTGAATCCTGCCAGCTGAAGTTTAAAAATAAGATTCTGGCCTATATTATTGCCATTCTTATCCCGGGAGGGGGCTATTTCTATACGCGCCATTATTTAATCGGAGCGCTGAATGCGATTGTAGAAATTTTTCTGCTGGTATTCATTGTCTTGATTTTGAAAGGCGTGCTGATCTGGTCTGAGGGCATCATGAGCTATCCGCCATTGCTGGGCGCCATTTTTCTGGTTGTAAAAATTATTTCCGTTATTCATTCCACCCATTTTGTCGAAGAATTTATTCCCAGAAAAAAACAAATCCAAACCAATCCCGCCGCTAGATCGCAACCGGCAAAGTAAAATCGGAAGGCAGAAAAAAAAGAAAAGAAGTGACTGAAGTGAACTAAAGTATGAAGTGACTAAAGTTAAGGAGTCGCGGGGCTCCATCTCTTAATATAAAATTGACCTTACGACCCTGAAGCTCTCGACGGGCAAAATTCCTCAACTTTAGTCACTTTAGATCACTTTTAACTTTAGGGCACTCGCATTTATGCATTTTTTAGACAGCTTCCAGAACGTATCTCAAAAATAGTGCCTAAGGGTTCAGGGCAAGGCGTTCCGTGAATTGGAAACGGAGCGTACACGGAGTACGTGAGTATTGCAATTCGCGGGACAACGCAGTCCTGGACACTTAGACGCATTTTGGGGATAGGTTCTACTTATTCCACGAGAATAGCGAAGCCCCTAACGCTAAAAAACCGAGCGTCATCAGCGAAAGGACGATGATCTCCGGACCCACCTCAATCAATCCGGCCCCGTCATGCATCACCTTGCGGGCTGCAGTCAGCATATGCGTCAGCGGGAAAATTTTAGCCGAACTTTTTACCCACTGAGGTGCGGCTTCAAGCGAAAACCAGACCTCGGACAGAAACATCATCGGCCAGGAGATAAAGTTTAGAATTCCGGTGGTGAATTCCTCACTGGTTCCCCTGGAAGCGAGCACCAATCCCAGGGAGGTCAAACTGAGGCTGCCGAGAAGGAAAATTAAAAACAAATCCAGATATGACCCCTGCACCCGGAAAGAAAAAATAAGATCACAGCCCGTCCAGACAATCACCAGCGTAAACATGAGCAGGAAAATGCGCGAAATAGCCTGGGCGGTTAAATATTCAAATGCATTCAAAGGGGTCGCTTTCAGGCGCTTTAAAACTCCGTTTTTGCGGTAGCGCACAACCACGTATCCCACTCCCCAGAGGGCGCTGAACATCATGTTCATTGCCAGGATGCCCGGAAACAGCCAGTCGATATAACGGATGGCACTCCCCTGAATTTCTCTTTTTTCGGCATTGAGTTCGCTTTCTGCCGGTAAAAGGCTGGCTTTAAACATTTGCTCGACAACATAGCCTTTGGGCGAAGAATCGCTGACCCAGTATTGATGGGGCTCTTTGCCGGTTTTCAACAAAAAATCAATTCGGTGATGCTTTAGCTTTTCCAGGCCTTCGGCTTCATCTGGAAACCCGATAAATTTGAGATATTGCATATCTTTAAAGCGCTGCGGGATGTTGATTTGAGCGGTGGAAACCTGCTTTGTTTCAGATGGAAATATACCGATTTTATATTCGGTATAGGTTTTGCCGCCAAAAATAATGCCGAACCCGGCGACCAGCAGAAACGGAAATAAAAAGTTCCAGCCGAACGCCGAACGGTCGCGGAAGAACTCATAATTTCTGGCCTTCAGGATGGCCCACAGTCGCTTAAAGCTCATGGCTATTCTCGCAGCTTGCGCCCGGTGAGGTTTAAAAAAACGGATTCCAGATTGGGTGACCGCACCGTGATGTCCGACAAATCGACATCCTGGGAGATCAATTGCTCCAAACATTGATTGACGTCATCGGTTTTAATTTCGATGGTGTCTTTTACTTCACGAATCGGCAGCGGGAAGCCTTTTTCCTTGAGAGCGTAATGCTCCCGGGGGAGAACTACGGTAACCCCGCGGCTGTACTGTCGAATTAGCGCTGCGGGTGACCCGTGAGCGATAATCTTACCGTAATCCATAATGGCCACTTCATCACAGAGATACTGCGCTTCTTCCATGTAATGGGTGGTTAGAACAATGGTTTTACCCTCGGCTTTGATCCCCTGGATTAAATCCCATAAATTCCGCCGGGCCTGAGGATCAAGCCCGGTGGAAGGCTCATCTAAAAAGAGCAGTTCGGGCCGGTTAATCAGGGCCAGTGCCAGCAGAAATCGCTGGCGTTGTCCGCCGGATATTTTGTCGTTGTATTGATCGAGAAATTCATCGAGCCTGCACAGTTCCACGAGTTCTTCAATCCTGCTGGTCTTTGTGAACAAGCTTTGGAAGGTTTGCAAAGTTTCGCGGACGGTCAGAAGGTTTAACAGGGCCGTGCTTTGAAACTGAATGCCGACTTCTTCTCTAAACAATGGTGAGCGCGATTTTCCTTTGTAAAGGATCTCGCCGGATGTCGGCGGTATCACATCTTCAATGACCTCAATTGTCGTGGTCTTGCCGGCGCCGTTTGGACCCAGCAGACCGAAACAGACACCCTGTCGAATGGCAAAGCTGATCCCGTCAACCGCAACCACATTATCATATTTTTTTTCCAGATTTTTTACTTCGAGGATGGTTTCCATTATCGGTTCAAGGGTTCAGGGTTCAAGGGTTCATAGGTTCAGGGGTTTTGGGTTCAGAAGTTTCAAGCTACTGGCTTCTGGCAGCCGCAGAGGGCGGCCCTACGATTTGGTTTCATCTGACCTCTGTCATCTGACCTCTGTCATCTGTTTTCTATTACCTAACCTCTGAACCTCTGAAGATTTATCTATGATAAATCTTCAGCCTAAGATATCAATACTTTTTTTGATCTGATTTTGATTCGCCTCATATTGTTTTTCCGGGGTGCCGTCACAGCACGAGAAAAGTTGCGAACTAAATGGCTTGACATTCTTTTTGGGGCAACTTAATTTTCCTCTGCAGCATGGGCAAACAAGCGCCCATCGGTTTAGCACCTTGTCCAGCTGCCCGTTTGCCGGTAAAAATAAAATCAGGCATTTTCCCTTTTTAAACGGGCTCAACGGGCGAACGGGTAGCAGAACAAGGCGCTCAACCCTTTTGAGACAGCTTCTAATTGGGATGGAGTAGATCTTTATCTTAAATGAACGGATAAAATTACACTTAAAAAGGTTAGACTCATGCTACCGGTTGTATCTATCGTAGGCCGTTCTCAATCCGGCAAAACCACACTTATCGAAAAGCTGATTCCAGAATTGAAAAAACGCGGATACACAGTCGGGACCATCAAGCATTCGCATCATAACCCGGACATTGATCGCTCCGGTAAAGACAGTTCCCGGCATAAGGCCGCAGGTGCCGATACCGTTATTTTTCATTCACCCGGAACAATTGCCATGGTTCGAAATGATCACAGCGGAGACCTGGATAGTCTGCTGGTCTATTTTCGTGATGTTGATCTGGTGATCACCGAAGGTTACAAAGCAGGAAACAAACCCAAGATCGAAATCGTGCGGTCCGCGCGGCATCCTGAACCACTGCTAAAAGATGATACGCTTCTGATTGCGGTGGTGACCGATGTGGATCTTCAATTAGACGTCCCTAAATTCGGATTTGAAGATGTTGCGCTCTTAGCCGATATGATCGAAGAAAAATTTCTATGAACCTATCTTTAACTGCGAATGTCTCCAGGGGCCTGGCCTGGCCCGAACTCATACCGGGTATACTATTAAAACGCTACAAACGGTTTCTTGCCGATGTGAAGCTGGAAACCGGTGAAATTGTTACGGCGCATTGTCCCAATACCGGCAGTATGAAGGGGTGTTGTGAACCGGGCCGGACGGTTTATTTGTCAATACATGACAACCCCAGACGCAAGTACAAATACACCTGGGAATTAATTGCCATGCCCACATCCATGGTGGGTGTCAACACCCTGGTCCCGAATCGGTTGATCTATAAATCGATTGTTCAGAAATTGATTCCGGAGTTATCCGATTACAAAAATATCCAGCGGGAAGTCAAAATCGGTGAGCATTCCCGCATTGACCTGATGCTGACCGACGGCGGCGATGAACGCTGTTATATTGAAATTAAAAACTGCACCCTGGTTAACGAGGGCATTGCCCGGTTCCCCGATGCCGTCACTTCCAGGGGCCTAAAGCATATCACCGAGCTGGAAAACCTCGCAGAAGCTGGTCATCGCTGTTTGATGTTTTATTTTATCCAGAGAATGGATGCGCGGGTGTTTCGGCCGGCCGATCGCATTGATCCCGAATACGGCCACGGTTTGCGGCAAGCGGTCAAAAATGGGATCGAGGTTCTGGCCTATGATGTTCAAATAGACATGCAAGGAGTTGAATTAAATAAAAATATTCCCTGTGAGCTTTAAACAGGGGGGCACCTCAGGGAGTTTGACATAAGCGCCGAAATCATATACCTAAATTTCGCATGAAAATAGATGAGAATCTTTTTCGTGCAAAATTCAGGATATTGTTTTTTTCGATTGGAAAGATGGAATAATGGAATTTTGGAATGATGTCGGATTATTCTTTAGAAAATTTGATGTGCCATCGGGATAACCTGGAAAATGTCCTGGATAATCTTAAAGAGGGGATTATCGCCCACGACATGGACCGGCGCATCTTTTTTTTCAATACCGAGGCCGAACGCATCACCGGTTACCGGCGTGATGAAGTGCTGGGCCGGGATTGCCATGAGGCTTTTGGTAGCCCTTTTTGCGGGGAACGCTGTGCCTTTTGTGAAGATCCGCCCAAACTGGCCGAGAAATCGGAATACACGATAAATATTAGTACCAAGAGCGGCGAACAGCGACGCATCGAGATGACGGTTACCAGCATGCGGGGCGGTGACGATGCGTTAACCGGTGTGCTGACCTCCTTTAAGGATGTTACGGATATTTTCAGTCTTAAAGAACGTGCCGGGGAGCTGAGCAGCTTTGGCAACATCATCGGCCATAACAGCAAAATGATAAACATCTTTAAACAGATCAAAGATGTTGCCGATTACGATTACCCGGTTCACATATCCGGTGAAACCGGAACCGGCAAAGAACTGGTTGCTGCGGCCATCCACAACGAAAGCCGTCGCGGCGGCGCGCCGTTTGTACCGATTAATTGCGGCGCCCTGCCTGAGGGTCTGATTGAAAGTGAGCTTTTCGGACATGTAAAAGGTGCTTTTACCGGTGCGATCCGGGATAAAAAGGGCCGCTTTGAGCTGGCGGATGCCGGAACCGCGTTTTTGGACGAGGTGACCGAGCTTTCAAATAACATGCAAGCCAAGCTTTTACGTTTTTTGCAGGAAGGCAATTTTGAAAGGGTGGGTGGAGAACAAACCATAACTGTCGATGTGCGGGTCATCAGTGCCACCAACAAAAATCTGAAAGAAGCGGTTAAACGCGGAAAATTTCGGGAAGATTTATATTATCGGCTGAATGTGATACCGATTGAGGTACCGCCGCTGCGCGATCGTAAAATCGACATTCCTTTGCTGAGCGAGCACTTTTTGCAGGAAGCCCGGGAGCGCTATGGCAAGAAACTTCTTAAGATATCCGGTAAGGCCATGTCGTTGATGATGGATTACCGCTGGCCGGGAAATGTGCGCGAATTACAGAACGCCATCCAGTTTGCGATTGTTAAATCCAGCGGGCGGGTGATTTCTGCGGAAGACCTGCCGCTGGAGCTCCGGGATCTTGAAAATTTTTGCGTACGGAGAGGCCCGTCGCGCAAACTGGATGCAGATTCGGTTAGATCGGCGCTTGAACGAACCGGCGGTAACAAGGTTAAGGCCGCCAAGCTTCTCGGTGTCGGCCGGGCGACGTTATACCGATTTTTAGGCGATCACCCGGATCTGCTCGAAACGGTAAAATTGCCGTTTTAGGTTGCACGGACTAATTGATTTCAATTTTTTATCTTACAATTTCGCGTTTCTTATTCACCGCAGAGACGCAGAGACCGCAAAGATTAAATTTTTTTCATTTGTCGCTGAGACGCCGACAAATGAAAATCCTCAGCCGCTTCGCGGCAGGATTAATGTTCTAAAAAATACACAGGCCATCATTTGCAGCAAGATGCCTTTATTAATAGGCGGATAATAAACTGAACCCGCCCGGAGGGCTTGGGTTTATTTCTTTTCGGCCTCTCACCGAAAAGAAATAAGAAAAAAACCTCTGCGAACTTTGCGCCTTTGCGGTCGAAAATAAACAGACAATCCGCAATCTCTGCGTCTCGAGCGAAGCGGGTGTGAGATAATTCTGGAGCTTCAAGAAAGGCCGGATAAATGCTTACCCTGGAAGAACTAAAAAAAGATACCGACTTAATTAATGAAATCGAATGGGATATGACGCCCGAGGAAGCCGTTAAACAATATCTGGAGTGGGGCAATACGGACTGGGGCAGCGGCAAGTACGTCATCCGGTCCAAAAGCGATTATACGACCTATTTTGTCGTGAATTGCTGGCGCAAACCCTACTATATTTATCTGATTCGCCGGAATTCCGAAGAGGCGCTTGAACTGGCGAGATTTGAGCTTCCGGTCCGGTTTGAAAAGGATGTTTGCGAGCTTAAAGGCGTGTACGCCCTGGAAGACGATGCCAAGGCCTGGCTGAAACAGGAATTGGGAGTTTAAGGAGATATTTATGGACATGGACAGGGTCGAGAGCAGGGAACAGCTGGATCGGCTGGCAAAAGAGTTCCGTTATATTATCACGGATATTATGTGCCGCGCGGGTGGCGGACATATCGGCGGATCCCTCAGTTTGGTGGAAATTATCATCACACTTTATTTTAGAATTATGAATATCAAACCGGACAATCCGCGCTGGGAAGATCGGGATCGCTTCGTATTATCCAAAGGGCATGCCGGCCCGACCCTTTATACCGCGCTGGCTTACAAGGGCTATTTTAAAAAAGACGTGCTGCTGACCCTGAATGCCAACGGGACGGAATTGCCGAGCCACGTGGACCAGGTCATCACACCCGGCGTTGATCAGACCGCAGGTTCGCTGGGTCAGGGATTGTCATGCGCCAATGGAATCGCCCTGGCCAACAAACTTCAAAACAGAACCAACAATGTCTTCTGTATTGTGGGTGACGGAGAATCCCAGGAGGGACAGATATGGGAAGCAGCGATGTTTGCAGCCCAGCATAAACTGGACAACCTGGTGGTTATCACCGACTACAACAAGATGCAAATCGACGCCGAAGTAGAAAATATCGTATCACTGGAACCCCTGGTGGATAAATGGCGGGCCTTTGGCTGGGAAGTGTTTGAGATGAATGGCCATGATTGGGACGAAATTTACGAAACCCTGAACAAGGCCATTGCAGTCAAAGACAAGCCTTCCATGATCGTGGCCCATACGGTAAAGGCCAGGGGCAACGAATGTTACGAGAACCGGATTGAATGCCATTTCATCAATATCCCCGATGAAGACGAGCGCAAAAGGGTCATCGGAGGCGTCTGCACCGATGACGAAGGGCAGCCCTTCCATTTTAACTGGACGGAGGGAAAAGACGAATGAAGTTACACGAGAAAGAATTAAGGGCCGTCTATACGGATACCCTTATTGAGCTGATGACAGAAAACAGCAATGTCGTCTGTCTGGAAGCCGACCTGGGAAAATCGTCCGGAACGGTTCCCCGGGTTTGGGAAGCGTTTCCGGATCGTTTTTTTGATGTTGGGGTTGCCGAAGCCAACATGATCGGCATTTCAGCCGGACTGGCAAACGAAGGCATGGTGCCGTTCTGCGCAACCTTTACACCGTTTGCCACCCGCCGGGCCTATGATCAGATTACCATTTCCATCGCCTATGCCGAAAACCCGGTAAAAATCGTCGGCACCGCACCGGGTGTCACCACCGCTAAAAATGGTGCCACCCACATGTGCTTTCAGGATCTCGCGATCATGCGTGCGATGCCCAATATGCGCGTTTATTGTCCGGCGGATGTTTATGAACTGCGTTCCGTAGTCAGATACATGGCCGCCAGCAAGAAACCGGAATACATGCAGCTGATTCGGGAAGTCAAGCCGGCCATATTCGACGAAAGCTATGAATTTGATCCGCATCAGGCGCGCGTATTGGATCAGGGGTCGGATATAACGCTGGTGACCACCGGCTTAACAACCATATTTGCGCGTGAAGCCGTTGCCATGCTGAACCAGGAAAATATCCATGCCGAGCATATTCATTACCCTTCGGTTAAACCGTTTGATGTCGAAACGCTTTTGGAATCCGTCAAAAAAACCAATGCGGTGGTGACAGCGGAAAACCAGAATGTGATCGGTGGGCTGGGCGGTGCGGTTTGCGAGGTTCTGGCCGAACACCATCCCGTAAAAGTTAAAAGACTGGGTGCCCAGGATCGATTCGGGGAGGTGGGCGACGTACCTTACCTGTCGGAGACCCTGGGTTTCAGCGCTAAAGATATTGCCGGCGCCTGCCGGGAGCTGATCAAAGCGAAATAGGCGTTATCACAACCAACTTCTAAAGTGCGTTCGGGATATTAAAACAGAAATCCCAATGCCCCGTGCTCACGCAGGATATTGAAACCGATCAGGAGCAGAACCATTCCCCCGAGCGCCTCGGCGTAGCGACTCATGCGCGTGGCGCTGCCGATCTTTTTCCCCAGGTGCATTCCGGCTGTCGTAAAAGCACCCGCCACCAGACCGATGATTAAAGCCGGCGTCCAGATAGAAACCGAAATCATCGAAAGGCTCAGGCCGACGGCAAGGGCATCGATGCTGGTGGCGACGGATAGCATCACCATTGTCAGGCCGCGGGTGGGGTCTTTGCGTTCATTCTCGCCGGTTTCTTTTTTGAAAGCCGCCCGCAGCATTCCCTGGGCCACAAAAACCAGGAGACCGAAAGCCGCCCAGTGGGCATAATTTTCGATCCAACTCCGGATGGACAGGCCCGCGCTCCAGCCGAGCACCGGCATCATGGCCTGGAAGAGGCCGAAATGCCAGGCGAGCCGGAAATTTTGGCGGAAGCTGATCTTCTTCAGCATCACGCCGGCGGCGATCGCCACTGCGAAGGCATCCATGGCCAGGGCCACGGCTATGGCCGAGATGTTGAGAAGTTGCACGGGTTGCACCTCTGAAGATCCAAAATAAAATCAGGCAAAGCATTCAGGGCTTCACCGGGGAACAGGTGTTGAAAGTGGATCTTTACTCAAGGTGCGTGGATATAGCATATTATTGATCTGAATAAAACAGTGATCCACAAATTATCCCCGCGCAGAGTGCTATTTTCACACCTGGCTGCGATTGCAGATTTTGACGATTAATATCTCCTTGTTACCTTATTTTTATGCGCATTGTTAAAGATATAATCTGGACCTGGTTTTTACCTGATAATGAAAGGTCCATAAATCGGAAGCTGTGGTTCGATCACGGCGGGAAGTGGCTCATCTTTGCGCGCAAAAAGAAGATAATGGAATTCGCACATCAATTGGAACCCTTTATCGATTCAGGGGATATCGAAAGCGCCAAGTGTTGGAACGGGGACCCCAGTGCGATTAATATATATTCACTCGATTGCAATAGAGAAAAAGTCAAAAAGATTTTAGAAAAATCAGGTGCAAAGAAGCGCAGCGTTTGGGAATATGATTACGCCTGGAAAAAAAATTTAAGGAACCCGATTGATTTCCTTTATTCCTGGGCATCAAAATTTATGACGATCCTGAAAAGTTACGGTATCATCGGGGCTTTTCATTTGTTCAAAGAGGCGATGAAGGCTGATTAAAATTATAAAAAGACAATTACCTCAAAAAGATAGCTTTAAATCAATTACCAAACGGTGCTTGGCTGGCAGGGTTGGTTTGGCATGTTTATAGAAATAGCTTGAAAAAATCAGAGAGGAAAGATATTGCAAAACTTGCGGGAATAAGGGATTCAAGCAGGTATTGGGACGCTCTGCTTGTGCTCCGGCTTTTCCCGGGCTTAATTTCTGCTTGGAATGTCTAATGTGTGAGAAAATGAGATTGTCTGACACTCAACGGGAGTAAAATGATGAATTTCTACACAATGCTTCAGAGACGTGCTTCAGAGGGACGTCCGGTTAAGGTCGGGGTGATCGGTGCGGGAAAGTTTTCTGCCATGTTTTTATCCCAGGCGCACCTGGTTCCGGGGCTGCAGGTGGTGGGGATTGCTGAATTGGAACCCCGGAAAGCCTTTGACGCGCTGGCGCGAACCGGTTGGGATGACGGTGTTGCGGAAAATGTCGCGAGTGCCGATCAGATCAATGCTGCTGCCGCCAGAGGACGGGTAGGGGTGTGTCCGTCGGCCATGGAATTGATCGCATCGGACTGCGAAGTGGTTCTGGAGATCACCGGCGATCCGGAGCACGGAACCCGACATGCGCTGGCCGCCATCGAAGCCGGCAAGCATATCGTGATGGTCACGGTGGAGGCGGACTGTCTGGTGGGGCCGGTTTTGAAGAAGAAGGCGGAAGAGAAGGGGGTGGTTTACTCCATGGCTTACGGTGATCAGCCGGCGCTGATTATGGAGCAAATCGACTGGGCGCGGACCGTGGGTTTCGAGGTGGTGTGTGCCGGAAAGGGGACGCGCTATCAGCCCGAATATCATTTCTCCACCCCGGAAACAGTCTGGGGATTTTACGGGTTCAGCGAGGAGCGTGTGGCCGGCGGCGATTACAATGCCCAGATGTTCAACTCCTTCCTGGACGGTTCCAAAAGTGCCATAGAGATGTGTGCGGTGGCAAATGCATCCGGGCTTCGCCCGCAAGCCGAGGGGCTGACGTTTCCCCCGGTTGGCGTGGAGGAACTGGCTGAACGCCTGAAGCCCAAACAGGACGGCGGCATCCTGGATCGAGACGGGACCGTGGAAGTCATTGCCTCGGAGCATCGTGACGGCAGTGCCGTGGAAGGAGACCTCCGCTGGGGCGTTTACATCATCTTGCGCGCGCCCAACACCTATGTGGAGAGCTGTTTCCGGGACTACGGCATGAAGACCGATGTCACAGGCCGCTACAGCGCGCTTTACCGGCCCTATCATTACATCGGCCTGGAGTTGGGCATCAGTGCGGCCAGTGCCGCCCTGCGGAATGAACCTACCGGCACCAGTCTCGATTTCGTCGCCGATGTGGCGGCCACGGCAAAAAAGGATTTACAGCCGGGCGATGTGCTGGATGGCGAAGGGGGCTACACCGTCTTCGGCAAACTGATCGGTGCTGGAGAGAGCTTGAGCCGGGGCTGCCTGCCCCTGGGGCTCACGGGCGGAGCCAAGGTAACCCGGCCGGTGGCCAAAGGGGAGCATCTCACCTATGGCGACGTATCGCTGGACACCTCGGGCGCCGCATACCAACTCCGCAAACAAATGGAGAACGGTGGAGCGGGGTAAGCTGTTCGACTAAAATTTTTCGCCTGGGCGCCGGACCAAAAATCTTAATTTGAAGCAAGAACTTGCAGGTTGACCGGCCCTGTCCGTATCAAAATAAAAGAGGAGTTTCAGAGATAATGTTATTTGCCTGGACATATCGTCATGGTCGCAGCGCAAAGCCAAAAAGCGCTCTGCTCAAACCACGCTTCCTGCTTTTTGCGATATTTTTTGTACTGATATTTGTCCATACCGGGGCGGGGGCGACTGAATCGCCGTTAATTCATGGAAAAACGTGGACCGGCGATTTTGACGGTATGGTGGAAAGACGTCAGATCCGCGTCCTCGTCCCCTACAGCAAGACGTTTTACTTCCTGGACGGCGCCACCCAGCGGGGCCTTTCATACGAGGGAATGCAAATCTTTGAAAAATGGCTGAACAAGGAATTGGGCACGGGGACCCTCAAGGTTCTTGCGGTCATGATCCCCACGGTGCGAGATGAACTCTTCTCCGGTCTGGTTGCCGGCCGGGGCGACATTGCAGTGGGAAACATCACCATTACGCCGGAACGTCTCAAAATCGTCGACTTCTCAGATCCCTTTGCAAAAGGTGTCAGAGAGATCGTGGTTGCCGGGCAGGGTGCCCCGGCACTGAAAGGCCTGGACGATCTGGCCGGCCAGGAAGTCTTCGTGCGGACTTCAAGCAGCTATTATGCAAGCCTGCAACGCCTTAATAAAGAATTTAAGAGGTCACGCAAGAAACCCGTAAAGCTGGTGCCGGCGGACGAGTACTTCGAAGATGAGGATCTTTTAGAAATGGCAAACGCCGGCTTAATTAACTTCATTGTAGTGGATGAGCACAAGGCCGCGGTGTGGGCCCCCATTTTCGAAAATGTCAAGCTCTATCCCGATATCGCCGTTCGAACGGGCGGCGAAACGGCCTGGGCCTTTCGCAAGAACAGCCCCAGGTTAAAGGAGGTGGTCAACCGATTTGTGGCCGGTCACAAGCAGGGGACATTGCTTTTCAATATGCTCACCAAGCGCTACCTGAAAGACACAAAATGGGTGAAGAACGCCCTGCTTGAAAAAGAATTTCAAAGATTTAAGGACGCGATCGAGTTCTTTAGAAAATATGCAGACCAGTACGATTTCGACTGGCTCATGGTCGCTGCCCTGGCCTACCAGGAATCCCGGATCGATCAGAGCGTGCGCAGCCCGGCCGGTGCCATCGGGGTCATGCAGATGCTGCCGGCCACGGCAAAGGATCCAAATGTAAATATACCGAACATCGAAGATCTGGAGAATAACATTCATGCAGGGGTTAAATACCTCCGATTTCTCAGGGATCGGTATTTTGAAAAGGCGCCCATGAATGAGGCCAACAAGACGCTTTTTACCTTTGCATGCTATAATGCGGGACCGGCCAGGGTTGCCAAGCTTCGCACGGAAGCCGAAAAGACCGGTCTCGATCCCAATGTGTGGTTTCGCAACGTGGAAATTGTGGCGGCTAAGCGAATCGGAAGCGAGACCGTGCAGTACGTGAGCAACATCTATAAATACTACACGGCCTATCGGCTGATTATGGAGAAACTCCAGCTCAAAAAAGAAGCGAAGAAGAAAAAAGGATTAGGATCTTCAAAATGAATTGTTTAAAATGGTCAATTCCGTCAAAGTTCAAAAAAGGTAAAAAGGTTCACCGGGGAATTTGTGGATTGCAATTATGGCCTGATCGGAGTTCGCTCATGAGACATCCTGCCAGGAAAATCATTAGGTTTATGTTGCCGATAGCCGCACTTCTGATATCAAGCCATGTGCTGGCCCAGGAGCAATCTAATGGTAATCAAACCTCGGAAACGAAGCCAGCAGTATCTGTATCAGCACCGGATCTGGCCGATATCATACCAAAAGCCACAAAACTGTCCGGAGATCTGGCGACTCTTGAAAATAGGGTTGCTGGGGTACTGGATGTCTCGGAATTTGAAAAAAAATACGCCAGGATCGAGGGGAACCTGCAGGGTCCTGCCGCTCAATTACAACAGATAAAGGACGCAAAAGATGGCCGGTTAAATACGCTTGTGGAAATCCGCAAGGTGATCGAGCGGGAAAACCAATTACTCGGAGAAATCAGCAGCCCCCTTAACGAAGCCATCCGTCAGTTTGGCGAATTGAGAAACGTTTGGCAGGCGGAGAAACAAAATTGGAGTCAGTGGGAGTCGGCCCTAATTGGGGATGGAGACCTCGCTCAACTTAAATCGACCTTTGCAAAGGCAAAAGACACGATCGACAAGGCCCTGGATATCGTAGTTTCGCAACTGAATTCGATGCTGACGGTCCGGTGTCAGGGTCAGCCTGTCTCCTCCGATGTTTTCGTCCCGGTATTTTAATCAGTATTCAAACGAGTTGTGGTACGCATTCCAAAAAGGTCTGGCTGAGATTTCATGGCCGGACAGCCGTTTCATTGATCAACAGGGGTTGATCGTCTTTCTCCATATTTTGTTTTCTCTGATTGTGATCATCGCCGTCTTTCGAAAACGACAGGTGCTCAACGATTCGGAACGCTGGCGGTTTGTGGCAGCTCAACGATTCGGAACGCTGGCGGTTTGTGGCAGCACGGCCTTTTTCCGCAGGATTGTTTTTTGGCACACTCGCAGTAATGTGGTTTTATGAATATCGGGAGTTTCAAGACACATGGGGACTTTTAATTACGATGACCGCAGGCGTCGCCTTTACCCGACTTATCAGCGCTTTAAAGGTCGCATCCTGGAAAAAGCAGTTTGCATATGGATTAGCCATCGTTTTGGTCGTCACCCGACTGCTGCAGGTGGTCATGTTGCCGCTTCCCCTATTCCGAATGTACACGCTTCTGATAGCGTTGGCTGGCCTTCTCTTCTGTTGGCGGTGGACCCGTGAAAGTGTGATTCACAAAGACTTTGGCTTTTATCGCTGGTTGCTTCGGGTGGGTGCCTGTCTTTTTGCCTTAATCATTATTGCAGAGATTTGGGGCAAACGAGGGTTGGCCGAATTTCTGTTCCTGTCGCTGATACGATCGACGGGAACTGTGCTTGGATTCATGCTGTTTATGTACATGATCCGCGGCTCTTTAGAATGGGTATTGCGTCGTTCATCTCTCCCACGAACTTCATGGTTTTATCGTGATACCGATGCCATCATTCGCCGCGTGACACTCTTCATGGATATCGCCTTATGTGGATTGCTTTTGTTACCCGGTAATCTGTTGATCTGGGGCGTTTTCGATAGCCTGCCGGCGGCGATAAAAGGCCTGTTCTCACTTGGATTCAACCTGGGATCCCAACGGATAAGTATCGGCCTGGTGATTATTTCAGCAGGCATCCTTTATGGATCGTTTCTCGCGTCCTGGATGGTTCAAAAATTGCTCATGGATGAAGTGCTCGTCAGGCGTCGCGTGGAAAAAGGGGTCCGGGTCTCGATCGCGAGATTGGTTCACTATGTCCTCATATTTATCGGCTTTTTGTTGGCGTTATTGGCACTCGGGTTCGAGTTTACAAAACTCACCATCATGC